>OGNV01000022.1_pt1 | contig 160983 bp, 94 predicted proteins | sample 1573561 | NCBI WGS metagenome assembly OGNV01 (sample SAMEA2581892, study PRJEB24529) | metagenome | biome: Human gut stool | place: China | collected 2011
TAGAGCATCTGACTGTTAATCAGAGGGTCCTTGGTTCAAGTCCAAGAGGAAGAGCCAGATTAGACAAGCCACCTGAATGGGTGGCTTTTTCTTTTTCAAGACTTTGTAATTCGCTGGAAATCATACCTATTTTATTAAGAACTTCATTCATCTCAGCGGTTCGATAACTATTTTCCAAAAATTGCATTTTTCCAACTATTATCGAACCAACAAGCTTTATTTTAGTTTCTGCATCCGCTTTTTCAAAATAATCCCCTAAATGCGTTAAAATATTAGTAGAGTATTCTATCTTTTCTTGCACCTCTTTTATATCGCTATCTTTTAAAAGACTTTGTTTATCTCGCAATTCGTCAATACATTGTTTATGACGGGTGACTATCCTTTTATGTGTATCTACATCAATCGTCTTCCCTATCAACATATCATCAACTTCATTAATTTTATTCTCCAGTCCCATTATCTCATCATCTAAACATTTAATCTGTTTATTTATATCCGATTTTAAAACCTGCTTTAAATCAGCAATAACCAATTTGAATAAATCTAAAATAGCCTCATCGGGAATAAAACTATTAAGAAATTGAACAAACATCCTATTTGCCTCCTCTGCTTTTATCCGTTGATGACCTGAATGGTTGCAATGGTAATACGGATAGCGACTTCCATTACGGCTTCTTGAAAAACTACCTGTCAAATTGCCATTGCAAACAGGACAAACCAAAAAGTTACGTAGAAAAAGTTCGGGCACGACTTTTGCTTTTGCTTTAGGATGGTTTCTCTTCTTACCATCTAATAAAGTTTGTACCGCATTAAACAACTCTCTATCTATTAATGGTTCATGAATCCCTTTTACCCATTCATCCTTGCTACCATTATAGCTCGGCACATGCACCTCACCAATGTACAACCTATTTCGGAGCATATTGAGAAAGCTTTGTTTTTGCATTCTCAACCCTTTTTCAGCCATCATTTGTCGCACTCTATCAGCCGAATATAACCCTGTCGCAAACAAGTTGAAACTTTCTACTATAAGATTAGCCACAGGTCTATCAATTAACAATTCCGATTCCTCATTCTTTGCGTGCTTCTTCCAGTAATACCCCTTAGCTGGATGCCCATTCGTATATTTCCCATTTTTCCTTGCTGCAAAATTACATTCTTTTACTCGCCTGGATATTTTCAACCTTTCCGAATGTGAGGTTGAAAGGTACATGGAAAGCATAACGATATAATCAGGCTGCCCATAATCAATATGCTGCTCTACACTATTTACTTCAATCCCCATTTCTTTAAACTTTTCAATCTGCACTAATGCTTGCGTTAAATTACGTGCAAATCTATCCCAACGTGTAACCAAAATCATATCTACATGATTGGTTCTTCTAAAAGCATAGGTTTTCATCTCCTTGAAACGTGGTCGATTGAAATTCTTTGCACTACAATCTTCATCATAGATTGCTATTAGATTATTTTTCTTTACCTCACAATGTTGCCTTATATATTTGGTCTGAAATTCAAGACTAAAACCTTTCTCTGCTTGTTCATCCGTACTTACACGAACATACCCTAGAACATTCATATCATTTATTTATTTTACGTTCAACTTCGATTTGAATCTCACCTATTCTATACAGAAACTCTCTTATTCTTTCTATGTCTTTATCTGTATATTCTTTTTTGCCATTCTTGTTTAAAACCTGTCTACATAACTCTAACGTTATCATTCACATACATGGTATTTCCCTCTGCTCATACGGCAGTTATTTCTGCGTTTTTAGCCTCATCAAGATAAACCGACATTCTCTGAATGTACACAAGTTGATTTATCTCACCCCTCTTAGCCTATAAGAATAAGGCGTACTCATGGATGAGGCTATTACATTATCCCTCCTACATAAGTGCTTTTATTTTTCTTAATGTATTAATACTTGTACTCGTCAGTTTCGAAACATTTCGCAATGAATATCCTTTTTTCAGCAATCTTAATTCCTCTGCGTATTCTTCTTTCATGGTTTCATCACTTTTGCTATATCCTACTTTCCGTCCTACTTTACCACCATTATTGCGAAAGTTCTGATAACCACTTGCAACACGTTCGCGAATGGTTTTACGTTCCATGCGCGCTACTTCTGCAAGTATAGTGATAAGAAACTGGCTCACAGGATTGACTTCTCCTTCTGGAGTAAGCGTTTCAATATTATAATTCTGAATAAATATTGAAACTTTATTCTGATTTAATATTTCTATAGTTTGTAGTACTTGTAAAGTATCACGCCCAAGTCTGGATAGTTCAGTTACTAATATTTTATTTATATCATGTGAGTTGATATAGTCTATCATATTCATCAGCTCTGTGCGTTCTGTGTTCTTTTTTGCTCCAGATACTTTCTCTGCAAATACAGCCTCAACTATCCAGTTATTTGCTGAGGCTAATGCCTGCAAATCATTTATTTGACGTTCATAGTCTTGTGTCCCATTGGTACTTGATACTCTCGCAAATATTAGCACTTTTTTATCCATACGCTTCTTTTTATCTTATAAGTCAATTATCATGGCGCAAATATACATATAAAACAATTAAAATCCAAACCACAATTAGCATATTTATCAATTACACATGCAATATTTGTTTTTTACGATAATTCTATATACTTTTGAAAAAAATAAAAGATAATGGAGAAAATTTTAGCTGAAAATGTAAAACGCATTTGCAAGGCGCAAGAGAAACAATTAAAAGACCTTGCTAGTAGCATAAAAATGGACGCAAGCAGCTTAACAAGAGCCCTGCACGGAAACGCACGTTTGGATACCATTGAAAAAATAGCAATAGCATTAGGCGTGTCGGTCAAGAGTTTATTTGAAGTAACAAATGATAACGTAGAGGGATATATAAAAGTAAATGGAAAGATATATCAATTTAATAGTAGAGAAGAATTAAATCAAATACTTTCACTTTAGATTCCATAAAAAATGCTATCTTTGTAATCAAATCAAAAAAAATATGCCTATGAAACATTGATAATTAAAGACATATAGATAAAAAGCGTTAGCTTATATTCTTGCTTTCAGAAAATCGCCAATTTAATGAAGCAGCCAAGAGTAAAGGTTAATGCTCACGCCTCTTACAGCGTGGGCTTTTACTCATTTATGGTTGCATGGTGTTTGGCGATACCTCTGAAAGCGTAGATGAAGTTATTAGTCCACGTTTTTTATTGTCTATAATAGAGATTGGACTTTAAAACATTATTAATTTAAAGAATTAATATAATAGGATGAAAAAGTTTATATTTAATTTAGTTACAATAGTAGTTTTAAGTGTCATTTTTTCAGCATGTGGAGGAAAAAGAACAGGTAATAATGCAGGTGGTAGTAATAATGGGCCCTTTGTACGAGAATCAATAGAAAGTCTAGTTAGAATGAAATTACCTTCTGCGTATAATAACAGGCATGTTATATCTCTTGAGTATATGGGAAATACTAATGTTGGAATTACATACAAATGGAAAGCCGAATACAAATTAGGAAATAGTCGTTTGCAAGGAACAGGATTCATTTATTTTTATGAGAACGGTGATATAAAAGACTTTTTAATACAAGATGAGACGCCAGTAAGTAATTAATCTTTTAGGTTAATTCAACACAAAATAGAATGTGTCAATATGGTCTATATCAGATTAAATTGACACATTTTATTTTTGATACACTAAGCTAACAAAGTTCTAATGTCAAAATCCGATTTTGAAGAGGAGCTTAAACGTTGACACAAATCCCGATAAGGTTGCATTATCCTCCTAATCGGAGTCTTTTTGGATATTAGTCCTCGGATAGTCATTTCAACTCTGGCTAAATCATAATCGCATGATTTTAGCAATAGTTCACGTTCAAAATCTCTCAATGTCGTAGAAACATGATTTTCCGCAGACGGCCTTTTTAGAGCCTCATCTATAATTGTAAGAATCGGGTTTGCTGTTGAGGCTAAAACGGATTTCAATCTATTATCTTCTACCAAAAGCAAAGTTCGTATTTGTACCATTGTACAAATATTTAGTTCAAAACGTACTTTCTTTTGAAAGTAATAAATAACTTTATCTTTATCCAATAGAGAATTTAAGAAGTGAGAATTAGTAGCCTTTTTAAGCTCCTTTTCTTTGTCATATATTACTAAACGCTTTTTATAACGATTAGTACTAACAACATTCTCTATAACAATTCCATCGTTGAACTCTCGGACTACCCATTTTTTAAAATTAGATAGGTTTTTCCTGATATTCCCAACAACATTTGCCAAATCATCCATAAAAATATCTTTAGTCACATCACACTTAACAACTTTAGCAGACATAAGAATGTCACCTATATCTAGTCGACAAATCCCTAAAGCATTTATATTTATAAGACATTGATGTATATTTGTCTGATTGATGAGACTTACACAATCATCTCTCAATATTTTAGACGTAAACTCTAACATCAACTCATTTTTCCTATAATCAATTAAAATTAATAATGAATATGGAGTAGTTTGTTGATACTTATAATAAAGCAACTCTTCTCCTCTATAATGGGATATAAATACATCTTCTTTCATTTCAGTTATATATTCTATGTTATCACATACTAATCTAAATTTATCAAAACATAACATTAAGATTTAAGTTCTTTAAAATATTATTCATCCTTGCCAAATGGCAAGTTTTGCCACCTTTATAAGTGATAAGATAGAGGATTATTCATCCTCTACTCTATCCTCATTTCTAGGCTTGTTAGGAATTTCTTTCCAATACAAAATCATTGCTTTTGAAATAGCCTGTTTGTGGGCTTCACTTTTGCTCTGATTTTTGAGCTTCTTGCTAATTTTTTGCTTAGTTTCATCGTTTAACTCACGATATTGACGTTTATTACTCATACTTTATACCTCCTCTTTTTATATATAAATAGTAGGAATAATAAGAAAGTTAAGCATAGTAAACTAATAATTCTTCCATTTCTTCATGAAGAAGTAAAAGCAACAGTATACCACATAACACGCCTATATCCCCACCTTACTGGAGAATAAAGTTACACAGCAAAAGCCTTATATATCAAGATATACAAAGAAAAAGAGGTTTATAACGTCTGTATTACTATAGGTGTCTCCATTAAGAAACAGGGAGGTACTTTCTCAATTCCCAAATTCTATCTAAATCTTTTAAGAAGCGGTGCGAGAAAAGTCCTGAACGGAGAGCAAAAAAAGAAGCCACCTGAATGGGTGGCTTTCTTATTTATATCATTAATAGAACTTTCTTTTAAAGAGAGTTACGTATAATTACTTTCGTCGGATTACGCTTATATATTATATTTTTATTCAAGATAACAGAAGCCGCAGCCTTCCCCATCATCTCAAAATCTGTAGAAATGACAGTAATACCTCCTTCCAATATTTCTTTTACAGCTGTGTCATTATAAGAAATCAAACCTATTTCCTTACCTAACTCATATCCTTTCTTCTTTGCCAGTTTAATCAAGGATACATCATCCGTATCATATCTACTAAAAGTAATATAAGCATTCCCTTTACGGAAATTTTTCTCTTCTACATTCGATTCTATAGAATATGGCAGTTCACTTTTTACACAATAGTGTAGAAAACCATCAATTACTTGTTGTGCATGAATTGCTTCCGGACGCGCTATCAGAATCAGTTTTTCATATTTTTTCAACCGATCCTGCAACTGTAAAAGACTACAATAGATATCATAGCCATAATCTTGATAAATACAACTATAGTTACCACTCAATCCTTGTTGGTTATAATCTATGATTATTCTTTTTTCAGCCGGAATCAGATTTAAAACATCTGTCACATCTTCTTTCAAAAAAGTAGCTATAATATAATGCGTATAATTGCCCAAGTTTTCTTTAATGAGTTTCTCAAAAACTTTATAGTTATGATGATGAAAGTAAATGTCAATATCTCCCACATCCTTCAAAGATTTGAAGATAGAACGATAGATCTGTTCACGCATCACATTCATCTTATCCAATAACAGAAATACATGATAAGAATGGTTTATAGAGACCTTCTTTACAAAATACCCTTTTCTATAAATTGCTTCAATTACCCCCATCTCCAACAAGTAATTCAACCCTTTCAGCAAAGTCTCCTTACTCATGCGCAATTGCGTTTGCAGTTGGCTAAGTGAAGGTATTTGATCGCCTATCTGAAGTGTTCCATCTTCAATTAGTGAATTAATATAATCCACTAACTGAAGATACTTCATTCGTGAAGCAGGTTTCTTCTGTTCCGTTATATCAAGATTCTCGTTTTGCATTACGATCAAGATTAAATAAAATTTTAGCAAATATACTTAAATACCATGATAAAGCAAACTATTAGACAGACAAAATCTTGTACCTGCTCCACACTCTCACAAGAACAATATTTTATTTAAAATATATTGAGTTATTCATAACACTTTACAGCAAATAAAGCTGCTGGGATCAGGCCGGAAGGATGTTCCAGAACGATTCTGATCTCATCCGTAACCAACTTCTCTGGAAATATGATCTCATTTATCGATTGATGATTATCATTCTTCTCATAAATCAATTGATTTGCACCATCATATATTCTATATTTCTCTACACAGAACGGCATTTTATTTTCCGGATGTGTCATTTGAACTGTTTCCATAGGCTGATCATAATCTGTATCAAAAAAGAGAGAGAGCTTCCCGACAGAAATAGCAGTATCCCATTTAATTGTCAAAGTCGGATTCGGATCTTTCAATTCTGCCACCCAAGCATTTGGCGATTGAACCGGACGGTCAATACCATTATTAATATTCGAAACAGAAAAAGCATAACAGTCTTTTTCTGTTCGAATAGCGATATTATATCCCTCTGGTCTCCGCTTCGGACACCAGAATTCAAAGTCCTCTATTCCAATATCTTCTGGGGGAGTTTGTTTTCCAAAATTGGAAACAGCTTCATTCACCGTATTAAATACAGACAAAATTCCAGTAATCCTTTCTTGAGTATATTGTAACTGCACCAAAGGATTTTTCTTGAAAACAAGAAAAACATATTGCTCCTCCGGCATCACAGTTCCAAAAACTAACTCTAACTGTTGTTTACCTTGATGCAAAGCTAGTATTTTAGTTTCCAGAACCACATCCGGAGTATGATTGAATGCTTTACTGCTAATACGAAGTTCCACTTCCAAAGCTGTTTCTTCAGAAGCACAAAGATCAACTTGCACTTTTCCCAATACATCCCCTTTTTGTAAAGGAATCATTTGAGCTACAGACTCATCCAGCACCTGCATCTCCCCATCCGCCGGAAATCCCTTAAAATGGTACTCACTGGATGCAGTCAAAGTCGCTTTCGTTACCAAATTCTCTTCGTCCCTGATTATCATATCAGGGATATACTGCCCCATTCTTGATAATTTCTTCTGCAATTCAGATACTTTCCCTAAAGAATATACTTCTCTCGGAGAGATGTTTTCTTTCAGACACATCGCCGCAGCCATCGCAACAGCCTGAGCACTGTGTGCAGAAGTAGCCATTACACGGGTTGAACCGAAAGCAACATGCGATACACTAATAATTCTTCCTGCAAGAAAAAGATTCTCAATTCCCCTGCTATAAAGACAACGATAAGGAATCTGATATACCCCTTTCGCATGCCACTGATTACAAGCAGATTCCTCACCGAACACGCCGGCTGCCGGATGTAAATCAATACTCCATCCGCCATAAGAGACCGCATCTTCATGATGTCTTTGTTCTATGACATCCTGCTGAATCAGCATATAGTCGCCTTCAAACCTTCTGCTCTCCCGTTTTCCGGGAATACAGCCTACCCATTCCAGCGTCATTGTCTCCGCTTCCGGATATTTTCCCGAGTTCTTGATATAATCCCAGGCTCCATAAATAACCTTCCACAGTTCCCATTTAATTTGTTCCGTATCATGTACCGTATCCAAGTCGCCGCCGTATTCAACCCACCATAATTTACAACCATGTTCTTTCGCATTGAAACTACGAAATCGGGGAACAGTCTTCGTAACATCCATTGCATAAGAAGGAGCTACATATTTAACCGGCTTGCCAGTATCCTTTGTGTAGAAATATAAACTGTGTCCCAAAAGTTCACCATAATCCTCTGCCGGTGCAAACTTTTCGCCAAACTCCTCTCTGCTTTCAGCCCCCATACGGTAAGGAGCCCCGGAAAGAAAACCGACAACGCCATCACCGGAAGCATCACAAAATAAAGGAGCAGTTATTTCGTACATAGTACTGTTCTGGCTACAAAACCCTCTGACACTTTCTATTTTATGACCGGCACTCTTTTTTACCTCATACACGCAGGTATTCAGCAATAAAGTTATATTTGGTTCGCTTACCACCTTGTCAAGCATGACAGAATCAAAAATGATCGGATTTCCCTCCGGATTACGGAACGTATTTTCCACCATAATTTCATCTATCACACCGCCTTCACGCGCCCAGCGATTATTATTTCCCATATGAGAAGTTGCTCCGAGCATCCACAACCTTATTTCGCTGGAACCATTCCCCCCCAATACCGGACGATCTTGTATAAGCACTACTTTCAGACCTTGACGAGCCGCAGTTATAGCAGCACAAACCCCTGAAATACCTCCGCCTACTATTACAAAATCAGCCTGAAGGGCATCCGTGTTAAACATTCTCACACTATTAAACTTATCAAGTACCATCTTCTCGTATCTAATTAATTTTACTTCTATTTTAGCTCTAAACCTACTTTTCTATCTGTATCACCTTACGCAACCGGATGTCGTCGGACGCACTTCCTACAAGCACTTCGTAACTTCCCGCATCATAATCAAAATCTTTCAATTCCATCTTATAATAAGAGAAAGCATCCTTATCCAACGTTATTTCTATTTTTTGTACGGCATTTTTCCTAATAAAATGCTTGGCAAACCCTTTAAGCTCCTTATAAGGTCTTTCAACCTTCGGGTTTATAGGCCGAATATATACCTGTGCTGTTTCTGCTCCGTCATGCTTCCCTGTATTTTTTACAGTAAACCGGACCTTAACCGCCAAGTCTCTGCCTTTTTCCCTGTCTATACGTAAGTCAGAGTATTTAAACGTGGTATAAGACATTCCATAGCCGAATGCAAATTGGGGTTTCGTTTCACTGACATCGTAATGTCTATACCCCATAAAAAGTCCCTCTTTATATTCTACCCGCTTATCACCATCCCTATCGTAATAATATGGATAGGCCGGATTATCTTCCCATTTCTTTTCAAAAGAGATAGGTAGTTTCCCACTGGGGTTTACCTTCCCAAACAGAATTTCAGCAACAGCCGTTCCACCCTCCTGACCGGCATACCACAAATGTAACAAAGAAGGAACTTTATCTATCCATTTTGACATATCCACATTTCCACCCGCATTCAGCAGCACAACCGTATTGGGATTGGCAGCCGTTATACATTGCACTAAACTGTCCTGATATTCGGGCAACTCGAAAGGACGATCATTACTTTCACGTTCACTACTTTCATTAAATCCAATGTTCACAATAGCCACATCAGATTTCCTGGCAATCTCTACAGCCTCATCAAAAAGCAATCTATCCTCTCTCCATCCAAAAGAAATATCAACAGGATGTACATTAGCAAAATATTCAAGGACAATAGGATATTCCTTCCCGGCCTCCAACGCCAATACAGTCTCACGAGTCGTTATTCCTTGGTCTCTCCACTCATTAATCACCATTTCCGTACCAATCTTCAAACGGAACCCATCGAACCCTCTGACTATGAACCGGTAATCAGCAGTCTTCTCCGGACGTACGACTCCACTCCATCGCATGGAACAGTGGTCATACGGAATGCCTTTATTTTCGGCAGCAATATGCCAGCCGTTACCTATATTAACAATCGTATCTATCACAGTTCTTGCCGGCGCTCCCTTTAAACGGATATTATCAAAGTATTCAGCTTTAAGTCCTTTAATCCGACTTCCCGCTTCTGTAAAGAAAGTAGCATTAACCACTGTTTCTGTCAAGGTAGGTACTCCGGGTGCATACGCAATCTGAAGATCCTGTCCGACATTCTTTAACCCATCCAATACTGAAACAGAATGAAACGGAAATGTATAAGAACTTCCACCTCCCGATATATAAGAGTTTGCATTAGGACCAATCACAGCAACAGACTTCACTTTTGAAGGATTCAATGGAAGTAGACCATTCTCATTCTTCAATAATACAATACCTTCTCTAGCCAACTCCAATGCCACTTTTGCCGCTTCCGGGTTATTGTATGGAATAGAACTATCCAACTGTTCATTATCAAAAAAACCGAACCGGAACATTATTCTCAGAATTCTCTTCACTTTCTCATCAATAGTCGCTTCCTTCACTTTCCCAGCTTTTATCGCAGGAATCAGATTCTCCTTATTCATCCATTTGGCACGCGGCATTTCCAAGTCCAAGCCACCATTAGCCGCCCCCACAGCGTCATAAGTAGCCGACCAGTCACTCATTACAATCCCGTCAAATCCCCATTGTTTTCTCAACACCTGATTGTTCAGATAATCATTCTGCGTGGCATGCACTCCATTTACCGGATTATAACTGTCCATAACAGCACCTGCCCCCGCTTTCTGAATGGCGGCTTTATAGACAGGCAGATAAATTTCATGTAACACCCGTTCATCAATATCACTGCTTACATTGTTCCTGTCCCACTCCTGATTGTTCGCAGCGTAATGTTTCAGAGTTGCCACAACTTTCTGATCCTGCAATCCTTTTACATAGCCTATGGCTACCTGAGAGTTCAAATATGGATCTTCCGTGAAATACTCAAAATTTCTTCCGCACAAAGGAGAACGCACGATATTCACGCCCGGTCCCAATAATATATGTACACCACGTGCTTTGGAATCTCTCCCCAATTGCTTTCCCAATTCATACACCAGCTCTCTGTTCCAGGTCGAAGCAGTCAGTACCCCTGCCGGATAAGCTGTCGATTTTCCATCTTTATGCGTACCGACAGGACCATCCGTCAACTTTATCTCGGGCACACCCAGACGTTCGATTCCCCTTATATAAAAGCCTTTATATCCTCCTATATAATCTAATTTTTCTTCCAATGTCATGCGGTGGAGCAAATCATTCGTCCTGTCCTCCACAGGAGCTGTCTTATCTTTATATATCTGAGCAAAGCCGCCCATAGAAAAACAACTCAAAATCCCAACGATCACTAAATGCTTCATCATTCTATTTTACTATTTGTTATTTAATATACTTGGAGATAACCTCTTTCCATACTGCATAACCTTCAGCCGTCAGATGTAACCCATCTTCCCGATAATGTTCCGGGAATAATTCCCCTTTTGCTGTAAACATCGGATTATATACATCTGCGTAAGCAGTATTCGTTTGTTGCTCTACAAACTCTTTTATCAACGCATTTGTCTGTTCGATCCTCTCTTTGTCCTTCAATCTCCGCACAGACGGTTTGATAGAAATGAAGATAATTTCCGCTTCCGGCTTTTCTTTCCGGAGAATAAAGAACAATCTCTTCATCTGCTCCAATATTTCATCCGGAGTCCATTGGTAACCAATATCATTATCTCCTTCGTAAACAAAAATCTGCCTAGGATGATAAGGGCTTATCAAGCGATCTTTGTAATTAATCAAATCTATTGTTTTCGTACCGGAAACTCCCCGGTTAAGAACCGGCTTCCCGGGAAAATCATCTGCCAAAGTTTTCCAATTCTCCATCGTCGAACTACCCACAAAAAGAATCAAATCTTTTGCCGGAGGATTGATGGAATCCGCCTTTTCATAACGCTTCATTTTCTGTTCCCACTTCAGTTGCTGTGCCAGTTTAGGCACTCCCTTTATGCGTTCGCATGGAATCGGTTTTCCACGTAAGAGTATCCTTCCCAAATAAATTGCAGACTGATCATACTTTTCAGGATGTGCTGTTATATCCTCCCATTGTTTATTACCGAGTATTTTTTTCTTGTCAGCTTTCTCAGAGGAGACTCGAATAGTTACTTGATGAATACCTTTTTCCAACTTTATCACATCATACTGCCCCCGATAACGATTGTTACACCAGAAATTAAAACGATTCAAAGTATAATTCCCGATACGGTCATTCGCTTCATATAGATGAAAACCTTTAGTACTAACCTCTTTCAATCGAACAAATTTTCCATCAATCAGAACTTCCACTTGCCCTACTTCTGGACCGCCAATATCAAACAGACCTATCATATCTCCTTCAAAGCCAAAAGAAAATGATGCCCCTTCCTTACTACTGGTCATCACTGTATCGAACCAGCCGGAAAACTTCTTTAAAGAAGGGGTCACTGATGTATTAATCTCTTTCCATGACTTATCAAAAGAAGCAATCTGTGAAGGGATATACATTTCGGCTTCTTCCCACTCCGAACCGAAAAGCGGTTCAGGAAGCATATGTACCTGCGAAGCACTATTTTCTTTTCGTATTTTCTCCAGTCCTCGTGCAATCGCGGAAGCATATAAGTTCCCTCCATCGGTGATAGGATGTACCCCGTCATTAGAGAATAAAATTTTCCCAACGGCAACTTCTTTGGTCCCTTTCCAAAGTAGCTTACCTGCCTTTTCAAGTGCTGCCGCCTCCATGCCTAAATGAATAGAAGGGAGTTGGTAATACGTTGCAATATCTTCCAATCTTTTAATCACTTGTGGAACATCCCCTTTCTGATAGACAGTAGTCTGATTCGTATAAATCGTATAAATCAAACAAATATCCGTATGAGGATTCTCTTTTATAATCTTTCGGATCATTCCCTCCATTCCGTCAGGATAACCACCATTTACGGCAAATTCAATAAAAATAAGATCCGGTTTGTACTGCAATACTTGTTCCCGAATCCGGAAAGCACCCAAATCCGTACCCGTACCGGACACTCCGGCATTAATCCATTTGAAACGGGTATTAGAAAAAGTATTTTCCATGTATCGGGTAGTTTGCAAACGATAGCAGTAATCTCCTTGCGTTATGCTACCACCAATAAAAGCAACCGTAATTTCCTGCTCTTTCTTTATTTTTGAGTAAAAGTTAGGAAGCCCCTTTCTTACCGCGCATTCTTTCTCATCATAATAATTTCCGAGTTGTATCAAGGGAATTTCCTTATCTGCCGTTGTATACACCAAAGGAGAGGCCCCTGCCTGCGAAGCTGCAATCTTATCCAAATCAGCGCGACTTTGTCCATAAACGCAGGGAAATACTGTCATTAATACCATCCCTGCAATAATAGTCCCTAATTGTCGTATCTGTATCATTTTCATTTTGAATTAAGTATGATTTCTTCCGTTTTATCTACCTGTCCTTTCGAACTCACCGTTACTTTGACAACGGCTTTCTCGTCCATTCCCAATTTATAGAAACTCCATTCAAAGGGATAAGAAGAAACAGTACAAGATTGTCCATTACATTCCACCGATACGGACATTTCTTTTTCCTTAGCCGGCGCAGTTTCAGCAAACCCATATACCGAATCCCATCCGAATGGAGAACGGATACGGAATAAGAACACCTTACCGAAAGGTTCCCCCATATCAACCACTTTTATTCCATTTTTCAATACAGGGTAACGATTCTCCTTACGAGTTTCAGCCAAAGGAAACGCCAAAGCCCTGAAACCTTTTCCCGGAACAGATACCTTAACTGCATTTCCAACCCGGTTTACTTTTGCTGTCTTCCCTTTCTCCGTATATTGTACAATATCACCTTGACCAACCAATTCGGCAACCTTGTCCAAGCGAATAGTAAGTGATTCTTCTTGTTTAGATTCACCGGATAAAATCACCCAAAAATACTTATCGGAAACCGCAGTCAGATAGTTTACTGTCGGATTATCTATCTGAATCAACCCTTTCTTTATCCAAAGTTTTGCCTTGCTGTCTCCAAATATTTTCCCCTTCTCATTCCCGTAGATACGGTTCGTAAACCATACAAAGCCTTCCTGCTTGCAGAATGGAAAGTTAATATTCCCATTAGAACGTTCTATAGCTTCAGACACCAGGTAATCCCACGTAAATGCCAAATGGGGCGGAATATGGTGATAATAGATAGAGCTTACATCCGGACCCTTATAAGGAAAGTCAGGTGACAGAGTAATATCTGTATATCCTGTAGCATAATATCCCGGATAATTTGTAAACCGCCCAATCACTCCATTCCGGGCATAAGTCTCGTAAATAGGCTTACGAGTATATTGATAGAGACGAAGCAGATGAGGAGCCCAATTGCTCATAAAGACCGGACGCACTTGCTTTCCCTTTGTCCGCAGGAAATAAGTGGAAGGCTGTTCAAAACCTAGTCCGACCGGTGAAACAAGCCATTCCGGCACTTGCTTCTCTTGCGCATCGTTCGCCACGCGGGGGAATCCCAGACGATATTTCTCTTTTCCTTTCCACCACAGGTTTGTATTCCCATCAAAACGGTTTCCCGGATGAATCGTTTGTAAATCCTCTGTAACGGTAGGGAAAGATCTGATTCCCGCGATGGTATTAGAAGCTCCATATTGAGCCGCTTTCAAATATTTCTCTTCTTTTGTCAACTCATACAAGTCAATCAAGTCCCACCACGGAGCATACACATTCGTATTATAAAAAGACATCAATCCCACCGGTTGGGATGAGTTCTTATATATCTGCAAATCTATATACCGGTCGGCTGTAGAAGTAGCAAACCGTTTCCATTTCTCGTCTCCTGTCAAATTATAAGCGGAGATAGCCTGCACCCAAGAGAGAACTTGTGTAGAATATCCCTTTGTTTTTCTCAATGTATCCCCCGGCAAAGCAATAGAAACCAGCCACGGATTCAACCCTCCTAACAGACGATGTAAACCTTCATAATAAGAAGTATTGAACTGCGAATTAAAAGGATTGAGCCGAAGCGTCTCAAGCGTTTTGTTGTATCCGCTTGGCACCAAGTCTGTAGCCCATCTGTATCCACTCCGAGACAATGTATATTCTATTGTTGGCAAAGAGCGTGACAGATAAAACTCCTCGTCTTCCGAGAAGACAGACGCTGCGATAATTGCCAAAGGAGCAGCATGTACTACCGTCGGAGCCGTTTCTGGATCCCCTTCAATATCATAGAATCCTTTAAGACGGGCATCCCATCCGCCATACTCTTCATTACGCATCAAATCCAGAATATTAAACATTGCCTCAGTCAGTGATACCTCTTTTTGCTTCCTGTAATCTTTTACCTTATATACTTGATCCGAAATATATTCTATCACCTCATTCCAACCTGCCGGAAGTATGCCTACCACAAACTTACGTTCAATCACCTGTCCTGCCTTCACATGAGAATCCCTCATCCCCATAACAGGAGCAAAAGCTACCGGCTGAACCACATTCTGCTCATTCTTGACGGAAAATCCCATCGGAGAAAAATCTACACTTCCCCATTCTTGCGGGAAAGTACTATCATCCCCACATATAAACGATGACATTACTCCACCCAAAGGAGTAGCAGATTCTGCAATAGCTAACGGCTGTTGCATCATTGAAGAAAGCATCATCACCGGATGTGAAGAAACTCGTTTATACTGAAACATCGGCGAAAGAAGTATATTACTCATATTCGGTTGGGGCACAGGCTGAAAAGCTGAAAGCCCCATACTATACATTCCATCAGTAGCCGGACGACAAGATAATCTCACCTCAACATGATTACCTTTGGCAGGCAGCGTCCAGTAACCAGTGATAGAAGATCCATTCTTCGTAATATATTGTACTTCAATACTGTTATTGTCCTTGTTCACAGCTTTCACCGGAATAGCTTCACTGAGCACTCCCGCAACATAAGGATTCAAATAATCCTCGTCAGACTGTACCGTGTATTCTTTTCCACCAACAGTAAATGAACTTTTTGACACCGCATTCTTCCAGGAAGGAAAGAATTTATCATTATCTACCGGACTTTGCTCCGCAGTAATAAGAAATACCTTATGGTCTTCCATAGTAGACAAGAAACGGCGCCAGGTTCCTTTCACCTTAATTTCTGTCCGGCAGGCAATCGCCTGGTTGTTTGCTCCAGCTTTTACAAAACTCACCCGAATATTCGGATTCTCTATATTAGCCACCACCTCTGCATCGGGCGATAATAAAAGCGGAGTAGACACATTATCAAAACCCGAACCTTTCGTCTCTATTTTAACGGGATTTTTTCTCCATTTGCCCACTTCTTTTCTATCCATCTCATTGGGGTTGATAGAGTGATCTTTTACCAATAGGATTGCGTCACATCGGCCGAAATTCCTCTTCGTATCATGCAATCGCAATAATACCTGTTTTTTTGCCAACTGCACACAGCCTGCATTTTCCCAATAGAATCCGACTTTTCCATGTTTTCCAGATTCTTTCATTGGTTTCTCATCCACACTTAAACGGAATAAGCGTGTCCCCGGCAGTTTATCATAATCCGCTGACCTCACCCATACATTATAGTCTCCTTCTTCCATTATATTGACGACCGTAAGCGCATCAAACTGTTCATCAAGACTTCCGCCACCGTTCAAACGGAGCATTGCACTCCCCATGCAATCTGCCGATCTATCTGTTGACCATTTTCCTTTGAACTGGAAAGCCTCAGCTTCAATCAAATATTTATCTTTCTGCGCATACATATTCAGTCCTCCAACCGCAAGAAGAAGGGTGCAAACAAGATTCTTTACTATCCAGTGATTTATGCTCATATCCTATTTATATTTAATCTTTAAAACCGTCAAGCCATATGCATCAATCGTCACATTCCAATTCTCCACCCCATCTACAAGTGTGGAATGACCTTGATTATTCAAGCTAGCAACGTTCTTCGCCCGGATTTTCTTTCCGGAGAACAAACATTTCGTATCCATTTCAATTAGAGAAGTCTGCTTTTCATCATCATTATTCAACAAGATAAGGAAAACAGTTTTCTCCTTCTTGTTCAAAGCAGCCATATATTCTATATAAGGATTATCCAGTTTAAATAGTCCCGGACGCATTATCAAATCGGCTTTCGTACCAAATACCGTACCAGACGTAAAACCATAAGTTAGATGGGGGCCCACCTTAGGAGTAATGAATCCACCCGGATAAGTTATCCCGCCATTTGAACGGAGAGATATTTCAGACAATAAATAGTCGGTAATCCATCCCACCTGCCACCAAGCATGATGTGGATAAGGTCCGGCTCCATTATTCATCGAGTCCCAATAATAGGAAGCGACTCCCGTTTTAAAATCCACAAATGCATCTCTTCCTATGGCAGCCGCACGTGCCATATTCAAAAATAATGAATCTTTTGTCAGCCTATACATCCGTACGAACATTCCGGCATGGCTAGCCAATAATATTGGTCCGCGATGATTGGCAGAACCAGCTACTCCACCATGCTCAAAACTCAATCCCACCTGACTGATCTCCCAATCTTTTCGTTCTACCCCTTTCACTTGTTTTACTGCTGATGTCGGTATAGGGTGCGTATAAACCGATGCCGTATAAATATTAGCAGCTGATATAGCAGCTTCCTTATACTTTTCGTTTCCCGTCACGTTATACAGTTCCAATAAGGCTTGTACACTTTGGGCTGTAGCGAAATCCGGAACGAAACGAGTATCACCGCAAACGCCTAGGAAATGTCCTTTCTTTACAGCGTTCTCCACATACCAATCCGCTCCTTGTATAGCTGCCTGCAGATATTTCTTATCTTTCAATATCTCGTAAGCAATCAATAATCCATAAAACGTTGGTCGTAAATCTGTAATATCAGTAAAAGTAGGCTTTAATGTCTTATTCTCATAAGCTACTTCCCATTGTCCGTTGGGCTTCATCCATTCCAACAAACGGTCGGCAGCCAGTTTGACATGCTGTTTTAATTCCTTCTGCTGCGGTTCAAAAAGCAGAATATTACCCATATCCATCAACATATAATAAGTGGTTGCAATAGGTTCCGTATAAGGTCCCCACTCTTCGGTAAACCGTTTGCTTTTATACAAATAATACTGTCCGGCAGAGGAACCATAGAGGAAACCTTTCTCCGCATATTGCTGCATCAATTTAAAGTTCAACGCATTCGGCAGTCTTTTCTGTGTCAAGCGAGGATCATCCGTCAACTTTGCCAACATCCACATAGCTCCATAATCGGAGTTTTTCATGGCATCTTTTTCTGAATCATACACACCACCCAGATAATCTTGTGCTCCAATTGTTACTCCCTTATATACAAGGTTATGCCATTTGGAAGTGCTGTCATTAGTAAGATATGCGTGCATATCATAAAGTCTTTGTGTCAATGAATATTTTGTCTGTTTCAACTTTAGAAAATCAGTAAAACGATAAATATCATTAATCGTATGTTTCAGTACGGCATACCAATCTGCTTTCTGAATAGTATAACGGAAAGAGAAAGAAAGGCTATCCCCTACATTCACCAATGAGTTCTTCTCGCCCAACACAGGATGATAAAGTGTAGGTGAGAATTCCCCCTCCCGGTTCATAACCGACAATCCGAGTTGCCATTCCGCATGCATCTTTTTATCCTTCGGCCAAGGATCTCTGCCAGTACCAGGTTCCGCTGTTACAGCAATAGTCACACCCTTTCTATCCGTTATCAGTGAGGATAATGTAGAAGCAGTACGTTCTCTTGCCACTACCGGTATGTCGGGGATTCCCTGACCATAGCCATACGCTTGTACAAAGTCTGTATTTATAGCATTCCCCTGAAATATTCCGGGAACGGTAGCCCATTGGAAATTATATTTATCTATTGAAACCAGCGAAGGGGTTGCCAAAGAATAATAACCTGTCTTCTTGGAATGCAATATAAAATCAACTTTTATATCATTCTGATGAAGCGAATCCAGACGCCATTTTTCTGTAATCCGCATCGTCTCATTTTCGTACCGGAAACAAATTTCCGTATCAGAAACACGCTTCACTGCCGAAGGATGAAAAACCATATTCTCTCCTGCTTTATTCATGGCAACAGCATTTGTGTTCTGTTGCCATGAAGGTATAATATAGCGATATTGCGGAGCTGGGAAAAGAATCTCTTTTCCCGTATTATCATATAGTGCCTGTGGTGCCGTTTCCGGTTTTGAGGAAGCATATAAAACATTATGCTGATACTTAGCTATTTCCATTATCTCCCAACCATTCGTTCCCTTCACTTTCAACGTTTCTAATGTATATCCACCAACACCCTTTTTCCATCCAAGTTCAAGTTGCTCATTAGTCAATCGCACAACGGACAATTCCTGGGCTGATAAAGCGATAGATAAGCTTAAAACTACGACTACAGAAAAATAGTTAATGAAATTCTTTGGCATCCCTTTCATTTTTATCAGTTATTCTTTTACCTCAATATTTAATTTCACTTGCGAATAATTACTTCCATCATACCAGTCAAATACAACCTTATAAACACCGGGAGTATTGTAAGTGTATGTATAATCTTTGGAAGTAACACTATTTAAAGAGACTCCTTTATCGGGGGTACCTTTTCTGATATAAACAGGTTTGGAGATAACCCAATCGTCATTAGTTGGCTTATTAGTACCTCCTATTAACACTAGCTGTTGAAGAGATACATTCCAATTTCGGCTCGGATTTAAACAGTCAACGGCTGTCCACCAATCTTTCGTAGACATCTTCGCTAAATTACTCCTAAAACCTTCCGGAGAAATCAAGTCCATTTCGAACGTTCTGACAATCCAATCATTCCGTTTCTCTACAGCTTCCTCTTCATCTTTATGATGAAAAGCCACAAATATCCGGGCATTAGGATCATCACCAGCAGCTTCTTTCAGACTAACTTCACCTGAAGGCGTTTTATCTGCTCCTGTCGAGAAAGCAAATTTATCTGACAAATCAACCCACGTAGCAGCTTCTACATGTCCCTTTTCATACACACCATCAAAATCTGTTGATATTTTAAACTTTAAAAGTTGATCCACATCATAACGCACCCATGTCGAAAAATTCACCACGATGTCATTATCCGCATAAAACCTTTCTCTGAAATCAAAGTTATGTCCACTTTCTCCAGAATAGAAAACTACATTGCTGGCATTATTACCTGTCAAACTAAACGTTATAGGCTCTCCTACCTTACATTCCACTTTATCCGGCAAGACACTCAACGAAGCAGGAATCTCTTCTTCTACTTTACCTTGCACCTCCACAGTAAGCTTCGTCAATGCATGATCATTGCCATTATACCAGTCAGATGTGGTTTCGAATACAACCTCATAGATTCCCGGTTTAGTATATACGTACTTATACTCATCCATCGTGGTACTGATATTCTTCAACGCAACGCCCGTATCCGGAGTTGTTTTTCGGACATCAAAAGCCTGCGAAATAACCCAATCTACATTCTTCGGCTGATTAGCTCCACCATCAATTAATATCTGGCTGGTAGAAGCAACATTCCATGTCACTGCTGGATTTTCAAAATCAACCACCTTCCAGCCCATAGTAGGCATCGTAGCCAAATTGCTTCGTACCCCTTCGGCAGAAACGCAGTCAAGTGTGATGGAACGAATAATCCAGTTATTCTGCCGTGCTTTCTGTTCATCTTCATAACGGAATGCAACAAATAACTTTGCATCCTCTTCCGCACCGACATACTCTTTCAAATTCACCTCTCCGGAAGGAGTCTGATCATCCCCTACTGAAAAGCGGAACTTATCAGACAAATCAATCCATGTAGCTGCTTCCACATTCTCTTTGTCATAGATTCCACTAAAATCAGAAGAGACCAAGAATTTCAGATTATGATAAATATCTCCATAACGCACCCAAGAATTGAATTTGACCAACAGGTCACCATCCGCATGATATCTTTCTTTATAAGCATAATTATGTCCTACCTCTCCCGAATAGAACACTATATTATCAGGGGTTCCGTTCAACTTGAAAGTCACAGGTTCGCCCACCTGATAGACTTGTTTATCCAGCGCCACGTTCAGTTCCACACTTGGAGCCTCATCTTCCATGCAGGAAACCAGCCCCACAAGTAACAAACCACAATATCTTATTATATTTTTCATGTTCGATTATTTTAAAAAGATAAAAAATCAATTACCAACCCTCATTCTGCGTCATTAGCTTGTTGACGGTAATCTCCGTATTCGGAATCGGGAAGAGAACGTTACGGTCCGTTATATTCTGCCCTACTCTACTTGCATATTTGAATTCCGACGGAGCAGTCGTTGAAATTTCCGTACCAAAAGCCTTCATCGTAGCCACATATTCTCCCCAACGGAGCAGATCGAGTTTACGCATCCCCTCAAAGCAAAGTTCCCTAAAACGTTCTTTTTTTACTTCTTCCAAGAAATCTGTCTTAGCCAAATCTGCGGGAAGGTCCACTGTCGCATCAGCAGTATGAATCGGCTTCCCATAAGCTCTTCTTCTCACCTGGTTGATTGCATCGTACGCTTCGTCGGTAGGACCGTTAACTTCATTCTCTGCCTCTGCTTTCATTAAAAGGACATCACTGTAGCGGATAACAGGAAAATTTGTGGAATTAAAGAGACGTGCTTTTTGTCCTATTTCGTACTCTCTTCTCCATTTACCCGGATTACGATTATATATCTGAGTAGCCGAGAACATTACTTTCTCAGTTACCTGAACCACTTCTACCTCCTGTGTTTCCTCATTGACCTTTCTTTTTTCCACTACATTATAGTAATAAGGAGCTACGTTCCAGTCCTTACGCAAATCACTTTCTCCATATAAATCATAAAGTCTTTTAGAAGCCTTCATCGGACCTCCTGAGTAGCCTATTGATTCATCACGGCACAAAATGCCATTCTCCACTCCTACGGAGCCGGCCAAATCTACCGTACCAATTTTGTTACCATACATACCTATTTCCCAAATACACTCCTTGCTTTCATTAATATCTTGCGAATGATTAATAAAGATTTGTTTATAATCGGGGTTCAACTCATGCTTCGTGGAAGCAATCACCTTGTTGGCATATTCCAAAGCATCCGCATAGCGCGTTTCGTCTTTCAGCGGTTCACCCGCCATTTTAAGAAATACTCTTGCCAAAATAGCCTGAACCCCCGTTTTGGAAATTCGTTCGTTATAGCCAAGTGCATCAATATCCAATACCAGTTTTTCCGCCTCTTGCATATCCTTTACAATCTGTTTGTAAATATCCGTCAATGGCGATTTCGCCAAATAGTTATCATTGGCAGACATTGTCGGAGCAAGTTTCAAAGGTACTTCACCAAAGAAAGAGGTCAGCAAATAATAGTAATATCCTCTCAAGAAAAGTGCCTCTCCCTTTGCTGCTTTCATCATATCAGTATCCAATTCTTTACCTTCAACACTATACAACAGAAGATTGGCTCTGTTCACTCCTTCATACAACACTTCCCAGAAACGTCCGACATCCAGATCAGCGGCATCCATTACGCCTGCACGGATATTAGTGTTATTAAAATTATTAGTATAAAAAGACTCGTCACTCAGTACAAATAAGCTAAAAAGTCCCTTACTGTACATTCTTCCGTTTGTGTCAATCAGACGATTATACACTCCGTTCAACGCCTGCAACAGTTCGCTTTCCGTATTATAATAATAATCAGGAGAAACAAAATCAGGTTCCTTATCAAGTATGTTCGAGCAAGAAGTTGCTAACAGACATACGGTTATCCATAACAATATATTATGCTTCATATATACGATTTGATTTTAAAGGTTTAAAAAGAAATATCAACTCCTAATGTCAAAGTTCTCGGCCTTGGATAAGGAGACCAATCGAAAGAGGGCGTCAACGCTGTAGGGCGAGTAGAAACTTCCGGGTCCGGTCCTGAATATTTAGTCCATGTAATCAAGTTCTGCGCAGAAGCATATACTCTCAATGACTTAATATTTATCTTTTTCAGCCATGCGTTCGGCAACCTATATCCTAATGATATCGTTTTCAAACGCAAGAAAGAACCGTCTTCAATAGTACGCGACGAATAAACAGCCGGTCCTTGCCCACCTATCCGATAGAGCTCGTTTGTCTGGTTCTCGGGAGTCCAACGGTTGGCAAACGAAGCAAACATATTGAGTGAGGTACGGGCATTCGGATCACCACCTTCAAACTCAATACGGTTGGCATTCAGCACATCACCGCCATAGCTCCATTGGAAGAATACGTTTAAGTCAAAATTCTTGTACTGAAAGTTATTACCAAATCCACCGATATGCTTTGGATTCGGATTACCGATAATAGTCAGGTCATAGTCATTCACCACTCCATCGCGATTAATGTCCTTGAATTTGATATCTCCCGGCTGAATTTTTTCACGTGCATTTCCATTATTAGGAACACCGTCTTTCAATATATAAGATTCCCCTACCTTATCGAAATCTGTATACTGATAAACTCCATCAAAAATATGTCCGTAGAACATAGCAATCGGATGTCCCGGAATAGCAATATAAGGATAAGCATTGTTGAAATTACCCCAGTTCACACGGCTTGCCAAACTCGGTTCATCATCGTTCAATGACAAAACTTTGTTGCGATTGAATGATATATTGAAGCTGGAAGTCCAGGAGAACTCTTTCGTTTGTATATTTTTAGTGTCAATGGTCAGCTCAAGTCCCGAATTGGAAACCGATCCAACATTTCTATAAGCAGACAAAAATCCCATACTAGGTGCCAATGTAGCATTCAACAACAGGTCTTTCGTTTTCTTATAGTAATAATCTGCCGTCAACGAAATCCGATTATCCAAAAACGACATATCCAATCCAATATTAGTCTGTACGGTAGTCTCCCATTTTAGTTTGGGATTTCCCAACGTTTTCGGCACTACCCCTTTACCCGGTGTATTACCTGTACTGTACCCAGAGTCTGCCGTTATCTGTAAGGCTGTCAGTGCAGCATAGTCCGTCACACGATTGTTACCTGTCGTACCGATACCTGCCCTCAGTTTACCACTACTAATCCATTTTACATTTTTCACGAATTTCTCTTCACCAAATCCCCAAGCAGCGGAGGCAGACGGGAAATAAGCCCAACGGTTATCTTTTGGGAACTTCGACGAACCGTCGGCACGGAATGAAACGGTCAACAGATATTTGGACTTATAATTATAATCCGCTCTTCCTAAATAAGAGACCAAGCCGTTGGCTGTCTTACTGATAGTGGCGGACGCCAGTTCACCCTCATCCAGTCCGGCGATCCCCAACGCCTCATTAGGGACATTTATCGCTCTGATTTCATCAATAAATGTACTATTATCCTGCACAGTGAAACCGCCCAGCACTTTCAGACGATGTCCCTTCTTCAAGGGAACATCATATGTCAACGTATTTTCATTCAACAGGCTAGTTCGCTCCGTGTTGGTTATCCAACCATTCACCTTATTATTAGTATAACGATGTCCCCCACGAGAGTTAGAGTTGAAAAAGACTTCTTTCCGTTGATGTATCTTATTATATCCACCGGTAATCTTGAGAGTCAGGTTCTTTAAAATTTTATACTCAAAATAAGCGTTACCGATGAAATTGTAAGTAAACAATGGGTTATACTCATTTTCAGCTGCCATCAGAGGATTGATTCGAAGATCGGTAGTCGGATCGGTTGATTCATCATACAAATCGTTCAACAAGTCACTATCATTGACACCTGCTACCGGACGGTATCCCCACAATGCATACATCAAACTCGCTGTAGGGCTGGTCTGCGATTCAGATACAATGGTACCATATTTCTTCGAATATGTATAATTGGCATTAATACCTACTTTTATTTTCTTGGTGATTGTCTGATCCAATACAAAACGACCTTGATACTTTTTATAACCGCTGTTCAACATAATACCTTGCTGATTCACCAATGAACCGGAAACTGAGTATCTCGTCTTTTCAGTTCCACCCCTGACAGCTATATTGTGGCTATGCACCAAAGCATCCCTATACACCTTGTCCTGCCAGTTAATACCTTCGATATTCCGATAATCTTCCAATGTCCTTTCGCCAGCCAAGTAGCGCTTACTGTAAACGTTGTAGTCTGCTTCCAACTGATAACGCACAAATTCATAAGGATCAAGCATTTCCTGCTTCTTGATAATCTGTTGTACACCTACCCAGCCACTATATGTCACGGTAGGCGAACTAACTTTTCCTTTCTTTGTAGTTACCAAAATTACCCCGTTCGCACCTCTCGCACCATAGATAGCCGTAGCCGACGCATCTTTCAATATTTCAATAGACTCGATTTCTTCGGGGTTCAGCATATTCCCCACTGCCATTTCCAGCGGAAAGCCATCCACTACATATAATGGGGAATTATCCTGAGTTACCGAGTTATTACCACGGATAACAATCTGCAAGTCACTACCCGGCTGTCCGTCGGAGGAAGTCACCTGTACACCTGCCACACGACCTGCAAGACTTTCTTCAAAATTAAAAACCGGCGCTTTACGCATATCTTGCACATTCGCCTTTGCAATAGCTCCTGTCAAATCCTTACGAAGTCCGGAACCATACGCAGTAATCACCACTTCATCTAACAATTCTGAAACGGCACGCAAGCGAATAGTCAGCTTCTTTCCATCCTCTACCGTCACTGCCTGTTTTTCGTACCCAATAAAAGAAATCTCTAATTTTGTATTATCTCCATCTATCCGGATAGAAAAATTCCCATCCAAATCACTGATAGTACCCACACTTTTCCCAGCAACTGCCACAGAAGCCCCAATAATAGGTTCTCCTGTTTCAAAATCAATCACCGAGCCAACTACCGTTCGCGTTTTTGCCTGTTGGGCAATCTCCATACTGTTCATTTTTGAGACATCTTCTGCCGAATGTACTACAGAAGAAAAGGAAATAAATAAGTACATAAGACTACAGCATCTAATGTACCACTTCGCTTTTGAAATAACTGCGTTCTTCATGGTGCAATACTTTATTTCTCGTTAACAATTTAAATGGTATATCTAAGTTTTCAACCTTAACAACTGGTCTACTCTGGTCTGTTAGATTTTGCAAACATAGTGATTATTTATTAAACTCCAAATAAATTTAAAGAAAAAAGCATAATCATTCTTTCAAAGCTCCCTAGAAAGCCCATAAACAAAGGAAAGTGCATTTTTTTTATTTTTCAGAAACAAAAAAAAGAAAAACGGGACATACCTCTTTAATATAAAAAGGCTGTGTCCCGCAAATAATTTGGTCCGAGAAAACGCGATTTCAACTCATCTTCCTAAGAGAAGATTCCCTGATATTTAATTTTGCATCCAGAATAACCGACTTCGACAGCATTTTATCCTCATTATTGACATTATGCTTGATTTGCTCCAATAATAATTGTGCAGCATTCCGCCCCATTTCAAAAGTAGGTTGCTCCACGCTAGTCAGATTAGGTTCCACAATAAATGCTTCCTTAGATTCGGAAAAACCAACTACTGCCATATCCTCCGGAATTCTAATCTTGTTTTTCTGAAGAGTTTTCATCGCTCCTATTGCCACCGGATCGTTCACTGCAAAGATTCCATCCGGCATTTTTTCCATTTCAAGAATCTGATGAGCCGCCATGATTCCTTTCTCCATCATTATTCCGCAGTCGATGATCAAAGACTCTTCAACCGGCAAACCATACTTTCGCAAGGCATCCATATATCCTTTTTTGCGTTTCTGTGCGATAAGCAAATCTTCAGAACCTGCCAAATGAACAATCCGTCTACACCCTTGCTGTATCAAATGTTCAACTGCAGCAAAAGCCCACTTATAATCATCAATAACCACATAAGGAGCACTCAACTCTGCACAAATCCGATTGAAGAAAACCACAGGAAAATTATTCCTAATCAAGTCAGAAAAATAACTGGTATTTTCCGATTCCTGGGTCACCGAGATCAGAAAGCCATCCACCATCTGCGCTTCCAACGCCTTCATATTCCGCAATTCATTCTCATGCGATTCATTAGATTGCATTATCAGCACATGATATCCTTCAGGATTCAGCACACTCTGAATACCCATAATCACTTCAGAAAAGAAAGAATTGACAAATTCAGGTACAATCACTCCGATAAACATGGACTGGCTTTGTTTCAGACTCAAAGAAATCGGATTTGGCTTATAATTCCATTTTTCTGCAAGTTCCAGAACAGCTTTGCGTGTTTCCGGATTAACGTCCCATTTATCACACAAGGCTCTGGAAACTGTAGAAGTCGAAATCTTCAGTTCCTTGGCTAAATCCTTGATGGTCACTCTTGGTTTACTCATAAACTATCGCTCACTCTAAAAAATTTCCCGAATATAATGAAATTCCGGCAATTGGAATGTTAAAACTCCAAGAGTTTAATTTCGGGAACGTTTGCGGTAACGTTCCCGATGATTTATATTCCGAATTACTTGTTTATCTGTAGAATCAAAAATATATTTGCTGCCAGCTTAGATGTTTTTCAAACCTATTTTGTTAACTAAATCATTTGATATGACTACTCTCGACATCATTACTATCATACTATTCTCCCTTGGAGTTGTTTTAGTCGGATTGGCTTTCTCCCAAAAAGGTAAAAGTATGCAATCTTTCTTTGCCGCCAACGGAACCATGCCGTGGTACATGAGCGGCCTCTCACTGTTTATGGGATTTTTCTCTGCCGGCACATTCGTCGTATGGGGTTCTATAGCCTATTCCATGGGCTGGGTTTCAATCACTATCCAATGGACAATGGCAATCGCCGGTTTCATTGTGGGATTACTCATCGCGCCCAAATGGCATAAAACGGGGGCACTCACAGCAGCAGAATATATACATAAGAGATTAGGCAAATCCACACAGAAGATATATACCTACCTGTTCTTATTTATCTCTGTATTTCTTACAGCATCTTTCCTATATCCGGTAGCCAAAATATTAGAGGTTTCCACCGGGCTGCCTTTAAATACTTGCATTTTATTATTAGGAGGGTTATGTATTTTGTATGTGTCTGCAGGAGGATTATGGGCAGTAATTTCCACAGACGTACTTCAATTCGTTATTCTGACAGCAGCGGTTATCATCGTGGTTCCTTTATCTTTCGATAAGATTAACGGAGTTACCGCACTAATAGAGCAGGTACCCGACACATTCTATAATCTTCTGAACGATGAATATACTTTTGGTTTCCTGGTAGCTTTTGGAATCTATAATACTATATTCCTGGGTGGAAACTGGGCATATGTGCAGCGATATACCTGCGTCAAAACACAAAAAGATTCCCAAAAAGTAGGTTATTTGTTTGGAGCCCTATACATAATCAGTCCAGTGCTATGGATGCTTCCACCAATGGTTTACAGAGTATATGACCCTTCGCTCTCATTACTTGATGCAGAAGGCGCATATCTGATGATGTGCAAGGAAGTACTTCCTAACGGGCTTTTAGGCTTAATGATCGGTGGCATGATTTTCGCGACGACCAGTGCACTGAATTCAAAGCTGAATATTGCTTCAGGAGTCATCACCAATGATATATTCAAAAATCTAAGGCCAAAAAGTTCTGACCGTACCCTTATGTACGTCGCAAGAATCTCGACTATTCTCTTCGGAGTATTCAGCATATTGATAGCCATGCTTATTCCTAAAATGGGGGGAGTTGTAAACGTTGTTATCAGCTTGGCGGCATTGACAGGCGTTCCTTTATATCTGCCTATCATTTGGACACTATTCTCTAAAAGACAGACTGCGACTTCTAATATCACGACCACTTTATTAAGCTTGGCAGTCAATGGTTTATTCAAATTCATCACTCCACTGATGGGTTTCTCCCTCAATCGTGCCGAGGAAATGATTCTTGGAGTTACTTTCCCAATCCTATGCCTGGTCATTTTTGAGATATATTATAAAGCAAAGAACAAGGAATCGGAAAAGTATCAATCTTACCTAATATGGAATAAAGAAAACAATGCCCGGAAATTGAAAGAAATCGAAGAAAATGAATCGGCAGAGAAAGCGGGCAATAATTTCAGCAAACGGGTAATCGGTTATGGCATCTTCGCTTCCGGAACTGGCATTGCGATATTGGGTGGTATGGCAGATAACGGACAAAAACTTATCATCACAACTGGCGTTGTTTTTGCTCTGCTCGGATTACTAATGACAAGAAAGCCCAAACCAATAATATCTAAAGATTGAAAATTATGAAAAGTAACTATATTCTTATCACAATGATAAGTATTTACTTCATATCCAATACTATACAGGCATGGTGGCATTATTTATAATTCCTAATATTGTCATGTGTTTGATATATGGAAACCGGAAATGCCAATTGAAGGACTTTATATATGGCTACCCATTAAGTTTCATAATAAAGACATAGGTATCGAGTGGAAAGACAGGTGGAATTTAAGTATTTTTCCCGATCAGGAGTAATCAATCCGCCATCGCCAAAGTCAACACACTAATCCGTGTTCCTTCGACCTCCGCCAGCCGTGAAGCACACGCGATAATCGTGGCCCCTGTAGTCAATACATCGTCCACAATCAAAATATGCTTTCCGGTCAGAGAATCCGCATGATTCAGTTCAAAAATTCCATCTACATTCTCCCAACGTTCGAATACGGATTTGCGTGTCTGTGTCTCCGTATTCTTTCGGCGAACCACCGATTCTACACATACGGCAATACCCGTCACAGCCGCAATACCCCGTGCTATACATTCGCTTTGATTATAGCCACGAATCTGTTGCTTCTTTTTATGCAACGGTATGGGAATTATCACGTCAACTCCTCCGAAGAAACCCGAGTCCAATAGCTCGGCAGCCATATATCTTCCCATGATTATTCCAACCTCTTTCTTTCCCCCATACTTCAACTGATGAAGAATCTGTCGGAAATCGCTCCCTTTCCGGTAGAAGAAAAAAGAAGTGGCTCGTTCTAGAGGAATTTGTCCCCAGAAAAGTCGCTCTACCGGATTATCCTTCCGGAGATGATAGTTCGTACGCGGGAGATTGATATTGCACATAGTACAAAGACATTCTTCACCTTTTGCCAGCGGTCTGCCGCAAACTACGCAACAATGGGGAAACAATAAAGATAAGAATGAATTGAGCCAGTCTTTTATAAAAAATGTGTGTTTCATAATAGTAGCAAGGATTTAATAAGCAGGCCGTTTCTCCTACATATCTAACGGAGGGACCTCCGCCAATAGTTTCTGAAATAGAGAATGAAGGTATCCGTTCGTTGCAATGATATGATGTCCTTCTATAAAGTGGTCCTCACCATAGAAATTAGTAACTTTTCCTCCTGCTTCCTGCACAATCAAAGCTGCCGCCGAATAATCCCACTTTCCAATAAAAGCTTCCGCCCAAGCATCAAAACGCCCCATAGCCACATAACAAATGGCTGCGGCGGCCGAACCATTCATTCGAATACCACCTACTACCCCATAAAGACGATCTATCAAATGGAGAGCCGTTTGTTTATATTGCAGATGGTTATAAGGCAACTCGGTAATGACGAACGCATCTTTTACATCCCGAATATCCGATACATGGATTTCCTTACCATTCATAAAGGCCTTTCCACCTTTCCACGCATAAAAACATTCATCCCGACAAACTTCATAAACGACCCCCAATAAAAGCTCGGTACGATTGCGCAAAGCGATACATACACAATAAGGAGCCTCATCATGGATATAATTCGTAGTGCCGTCCAACGGGTCAATCACCCAAAAATAAGGTTCATCCTGGTAAGTGACCGACCCTTCTTCCGTTATAAATCCAGCTTCGGGTAATAAAGCGGAAAGAGCTTTCACTACACGTACTTCCGACTCCTTATCTACATAAGAGACATAATCATGCGCATGTTTCTCTTCAACACGTTCACGACGGAAATTCTTACGCTCTTCTTTCAAAAAATGTCCAGCTTCAGTTGCAATACGGCACACATCTGCTGTAAGTTGCTTTAAATCTAACATTCCAATATCTATATTAAAAGTGCCTCGAAGGTATAGCTTTTCTCACGAAAAACCATTGAAAGGAATTGCTATTTTCATAAGAGTAGCAAACTTTAAACATTCATAGTAAGAAAACAAAAATCCCGGCATAGCTAGAACGTTTTTTTATTTTCATCTCTCATATCTCTCATAAATTACAGTTAACACATACACTATCAATAGAATAGCAAATGAGAGATGCTCCTACCAGCCTGTATCTCTCATACTTTTCCCATCATCTCTCATACTTTCCTCAATATATCTCTCATAGCAATTTGCATTTAAAAAAACAACCAACTGTATTTTACAGACCAAACTACTACGTTTTATGCACAGAGTACCTATTAACTATCTGTTTATTAACTATAAACATCACATTTTCAATAAGCCATCACAACCGTTCCACTATAGTGAACAGATCCGTCTACTCTAGTACACAGTACTGTTCACTGAAGTACACAAAACCGTTCACTAGAGTGGAACGATTATCATGCCGGTTAAATCATCTGTAAACAAAAGCAAGATATGACAATTACATAAGTAATTTGACACAACAATAGCAAAGATTCGAGACAAAAACTCCGGTCTCTTATCCCTTGATATCTAAACGAATCCGGTCTGACATCATTCAAACCAGATCTTTTAAATATCTCTAAGATTTGCTTTTTCCACAGAAATTCCCGAATATTGCACTCTAATATTAATCGAAAAGGATTCATGAAAAGAGTCGATTCTGTTATTTCCCTGATATACTCACTCTCGAAATCAGAAAAAAAGCACTTTTCCTCGCAAGTCGTCAAGGACAAAGAAGAAAAAGACTATCTAGTGATTTATGATATCATCACGAAAAGCAAACAGCCTAATGGAAATACTGTTAAAGAAGAGTTCTATCAACGGAGACCTAACGGTTCTTTTGAAGTATCCATCCAATATCTATATGAAAAACTGGTAGACACGCTACTCACGCTAAGAAAGAGAAAAGACATCTATTATGACCTATTGAACGATCTGTGCAAAGCTCGTATGCTTTATGAACGTTCCTTATTTGAAGAATGCTTTGAGATCTTATCCAATACAATAGAACAAGCGCAATTTTACGAAAACAATGAAATTTTGACGATTGCACTGAAACTGGAACTGGAATATCTGTTACGGCTGAATTTTCCCAACATGACAGAGCAAGAACTTTTTCATAAACATTTTATTCAAAATGAATCTTTAAAAAAAATTCGAAAAATAACAGAACAATCCTCTCTCCATAATTTACTAAAATATCGTCTATCCCATATCGGAGCCATACGAACTTCAAAACAAAAACAGGATATGAACGATCTAATGGTCAATGAACTTTATATAGCCGCTTCTTCAGATGCAGAAGGAAACTTTGAATTGACACGCAACCACAAACTTTTTCAGGCCAACTACTTGATGGGGGCAGGAGATTATAAAGCTGCCCTAAATTCATACAAAGAGCTTAATTTGTTATTTGAACAAAATCAACAGTTCTGGTCGAATCCACCCATTTACTATTTATCTGTGCTTGAAGGAGTACTCGGAAGTCTACGTACAGTAGGTAACTACGATGAAATGCCATACTTTCTAGAAAAACTAAAAAGACTGATAGCTGAAGATTCGTCACTTGAGTTTAAAGTAAATGCCATCTGCCTGCTCTTTCAATACGAATTATTCCCCCACTTAGATAAAGGAGAGTTTTTTAATTGTACCAAGCTCATTGACTGTTATCAAGAATCACTATATAACAAAGAAGCATGGCTAAGCCCTATACGTAAAAGTGAACTATTGCTTTATACAACCCTTGTACATATCGGTAATCAAAACTATAAAACAGCTAAGAAATATATAAGTAACGCTATCATTGACCACAATATCAAGTACCTCCCATTGATGAGAACCATTCGCTTGGTTCGCCTCATTGCCTATTACGAAACACAAGAGTACGACCTGATTCGGTATGAGTCACGTTCCATCATTCGAGGTCTCTCTTCACCGAAAGAACATACATTTAAAACAGAACGAATAATCCTATGGTTTCTGAATAAAAGAAATCTCCCCATCCTACATAAAGACCGGGAAACCTTTTGGAAAAAACTATCTTCGGAAATACAAGAATTATACAATGATAAATATGAAAACCAACTTCTTCGCATTTTTGACTTCACAGCATGGATGGAATCGAAAATCCGGAAAGAAAAGCTATCCGAAGTATTGGAAAGACGCACAAATGCTAAAAAAGGCTAAGAGAAATAGCCATCCGGAACTCTTACTACAATAAAAAGAGACTTTTTTTAAACCCACATTTTTCCTTTGTAATTATATAAATGAATAGTATATAATGACATTATCATTCCTTATTATTAAAGGTTCTTTTATCTTATTATATCATTTTGAGATTATATAAATTAAATATTAATGTCAATAATCAAACATTACTATTTTCTACATTTGTATCATCATAATTTAAAATACTATGGAAATTACATCTATTCATAAACCCAGAATTGTAGTCATTGGAAGTTGCAATACAGACATGGTAGTAAAAGCCAACAGACTACCAGTACCCGGCGAGACCATATTAGGAGGAACTTTCTATATGAACCCAGGAGGTAAAGGAGCCAATCAAGCTATTGCAGCATCTCGATTAGGAGCTGAGGTAACCTTTATTTCTAAAATTGGATACGACCTATTCGGATTACAAGCACTAGAAATATATAAGTCAGAAAGGATTAATACTGATTTCATTTTCACCGATCAAAAAAATCCGTCAGGAGTAGCCCTTATCTCTGTAGATTCTTTCGGGGAGAACAGTATTATTGTTGCACCTGGCGCAAGCCGCTCTCTTTCAATAGAAGATATCAATAAAGCCGAAGAAAAAATCAAGAAAGCTGATATTATCTTAATGCAGCTTGAAGTTCCGATAGAAACGGTAGAATATGCAGCTAGTATGGCCAATAAATATGGAAAAAAGGTGATACTCAATCCTGCACCTGCCTCTACGTTAAACAATTCTTTTTTAAATAACGTACATACTATACTTCCTAACCGGATTGAAGCAGAAATGCTGTCAGGCATTAAGGTGATGGACATTGATAGTGCCCACCGTGCAGCAGAAGCTATTGGAGAGAAAGGTATAGAGAATGTTGTCATCACATTAGGAAAAGATGGAGCATACGTGAAAGAAAAAGACCAATACACCATAATCCCTGCAAAAGAAGTAGAGACAATCGACACGACTGGTGCCGGAGACGTATTTTGTGGGGCATTCAGTGTTTATTTGTCCGAAGGACATTCATTGGCAGAGTCTGTCACATTTGCCAATGCAGCAGCCGCTCTTGCCGTTACCCGTATTGGTGCACAAAGTGCTATTCCATACAAAAGAGAGATAGTTCTATAAAATTAAAGAGAAACCTAGGTTAATCACATAAATCCGATTCACATGAAAATAGTAGTTATTGGAAGCTCAAACATCGACATGGTTGCACAAGTCAATCATCTTCCGGCTCCCGGCGAAACAGTCGGAGATGCCAATTTCATACAGTCTCTCGGTGGCAAAGGAGCAAACCAAGCCGTAGCGGCAGCCAGGCTCGGAGGTTCAGTCACATTTGTCACTTCTTTAGGGAATGACATATATGCAGATATTCTAAAAAAACACTTTAAGAAAGAAGGTATCACTACTGATTATATCATTGATGATATCAATCACCCCACAGGAACTGCACTCATTTTTGTGGCCAACAGTGGTGAAAACTGTATTGCAGTAGCTCCCGGAGCTAACTATTCTTTATTACCCGGCTCCATCTCACGCTTTTCTGAAGTAATTGATGTAGCAGACATTATTATCATGCAAGCTGAGATTCCCTATGAAACAAACAAGAAAATAGCTTTGCTAGCAAAACAAAAAGGTAAAAAAGTACTGTTTAATCCTGCACCTGCTTGTCTGCTCGATGAGGAGCTGATGAAAGCGATTGACATTTTGGTTGTCAACGAGGTAGAAGCCGCATTTATTTCCGGCATTGACTACACAGGAAATAATCATGAAAAAATCGCTCAAGCATTAATAGAGGCAGGTGCACAAAATGTTGTTATTACATTAGGAAGTCAAGGAGTATACATGAAAAATAATCAAAAGACAGTTTATCTCCCTGGCTACAAAGTGAATGCAATTGACACAATTGCTGCCGGTGATACATTCTGTGGAGCACTAGCTGTCAGCTGTGCTCAAAGAGAAATAGATCAAGAAGCGCTCGGTTTTGCAAATGCAGCGGCAGCAATCGCAGTAACACGCTCCGGTGCCCAACCTTCTATTCCGACTCTCGACGAAGTGAAATGCTTCATACTTGAAAAAGAATCAGTCTTATCATTCAACTCTTAAATTTGATGAATTATGAAAACTTCTCTAAAAAAACTATTCATTCCACTATTATCGGGATTGATAGCATGTAATTTCTACAGTTGTGATAGTGATAATGAACATACCGCTATCCCCATAGCCCCTATCCTAAAGGAAATTAAGTTTCCATCTGAAAATGACATTACTCCCGGACAAGTTGCACAAATCAATGGACTCGGGTTTGCTAAAGAAGATGTACTCTATTTAAATGACGAAACAAACAAAAAAGAAAAAGTAGAAGTGACAGAAGTCACAGACAGCTATCTCAAGTTTATAGTTCCATTAGAAGCCGGAGGTAATTACAGCGTAATAATTGAACGAGCTGGGAAACAAACAATTTTAAATGGAACTTTTAAAGTACCCTTTGTAGTACCAATCATCGATGTGGTACTTCCCTCGAATAATATACCGGCAAAAGGGAAAGTTGAAATTCGAGGAAAAGGATTTGAGGATGGAGACATCGCTACATTATATGCCTCTTTTTATCCGGAAGGTGTTGAATATAACATTCCGTTAGCCTTAAATGATGAAGGAGCAGAATTTACACTGCCTGAAGGATTGTATGGCGTCAATTCTATCATGATAATCAGAGGAGAGCGAAAAAGTAACATCGGAACAATCACCATTGAAACAAACGTAGGAGATAAGTTAGGCGGCGGTGTCGTATTTTGGGTAGATGCCGCAAAAGCACACGGATATATCGTAAATATGAGCAATGTAGGTACACCTACAGAGAAGTTCGGGCCGGAAGTGGATCCTTCAGATGCAGCAGGTACAAGCCAAAGTATAGGAAGTGGATATGCAAACACTCAGAACATTGTCAGAAAGTTCAATACGTTACAAAGTGCAAACAATTGGCCCGAATGGCAGGGAGTCAAGATAGCAGCCCAACTTTGTCTGGATAACAGAGTGAACGACGGAGATTTTGCATATACGGATTGGTTTCTTCCTTCTAGAGAAGAACTTATAGAAGTATTCAAAGTAAAAAGTATGCTAGCTGAAAAGGGGGTCAATATTCCGGCTAATAATTATTGGACTTCAAGCGAAGCTGATGGAAATACAGGCTGGGCTGCCTATTATGTAAATTTCTACGAAGAGACCAATATAATTTCTGAGCTATGCTCTAAAAGCGGATGGACAATTGGCGTTCTTCCTATCCGCGCCTATTAAATAATAACTCAATAAAATAAACGTTATGAAAAAACACATTATATTATTTATAGTCGTTTTCTTTGCAAGCATATTGCATGCACAAGTAATCAGCATTAAAGGGACTATTACTGATACCAATAATGAAACACTACCTGGTGTATCCATAACTATAAAAGGGACACAAACAGGAACAGTAAGTGATATAAATGGAAACTATACCATCAAAGTACAAAAAGGTAATATTCTGGAATTCTCATTTGTCGGTATGGTGAAACAATCCGTCACAATAGGGAAACAAAATGTCATCAATATACAAATGGCGGCAGACGCCATCAATCTGGATGAAGTGGTAGCTATCGGATATGGTATTGCCAAGAAAAGTGATTTGACAGGAGCTGTCGCTTCTATTAAGTCAGAGCACCTTACTAATTCCAAAGTAGGAACAGTAACCACCGCCCTACAAGGACTCGCTGCCGGTGTACAGGTCACAACCGGTTCTGTTAAGCCTGGCGGCGATGCTTCAGTTGTCATCCGAGGAGTCGGTTCACTTCGCGCAGGTAGTGAACCATTATATATCGTTGATGGCATTCCTGTTCAGGGAGGTTTACAAGATCTATCTTCTGGTGATATTGAGTCTATTGAAATTTTAAAAGATGCTTCGTCAGCTTCTATCTATGGCTCAAGAGGTTCTAATGGTGTAGTACTCGTCACTACCAAAAAAGGGACAAGCGGTAAAGCTAAAATCTCTTTAAACGCATCTTTTGGAACACAAAAAATGCTCAATAAACAAGACCTGATGAATGCCCAGCAATATTATGAATTGGTCTCCATTGCACAGCCGAATTATAAATGGACATCAGAAGAATTACGCTTATTAAGTCGTGGAGAATCTACTGACTGGCAAGATGCAGTTACCCAAAATGGGCAATACCAAAACTATAATTTTTCTATTTCAGGTGGAAAGAACGATATGCGACATTTTCTGGGTGTAGACTGGTATGACCAGAAAGGTACTATAAAGAACTCATCTTTTAACAAATTGACTGTACGGTATAATATGGATGCCAAACTAAACAAATGGCTACGGTATGGTGTGCGTTTCAACGTCATTGAGTCTAAACTCATGAATATCAACGAAGAGGCCGATTCCGGCTATGGGACTATGTTCAGTGCTATTAGTTCGCAACCTACAGCTCCTATCTACACAGAGGATGGAGAATATTTCGACGGATTTCTTAATACGAGAGCAAATCCGGTAGCAATTGTAGACTTACTTGACAAAGCAACACTTAAATCCAGATTTGTCGGTTCGGCTTATATTGAGATAGAACCTATAAAAAATCTAAAGTTACGTTCTGATAATGGTGGAGAACTCGTATTCTTTAAAGTGAACACATACGAAGACGAACGCATGGGACAACACTACACTGCTGGTGGTCATGCTAATGTTATGTCAAATAAAAAGAGATATTGGCAAACTGAAAATACAGCAACTTATTCATTTGATATTAATAAAATACATCAATTCTCAGCAATGGCAGGTTTTTCTGCATCACGAACAGATTATGAAGAAGTTACTGCAGACTCTAAGAAACTTTCATCTATCCTCAAATATTATAATTTGCAAGGAGCTGAAGAACACGGACCAAACTCTTCATATGCGGTTCCTTCTTCTTTAGTTTCTTTTTACGGGCGGTTCAACTATAATTTCAATAATCGTTATTTAGCAACATTAACAATGCGAGGAGATGGCTCTTCACGTTTTGCACCTGGCCATAGATGGGGATTTTTCCCGTCACTTGCTTTGGCATGGAGAGCTTCAGAGGAAAGTTTTATTAAAGAAAATGCACCCGCCATCAGTAATCTTAAACTAAGGCTTAGCGCAGGTAAACTTGGCAATCAAAATATCGGAGACTTTGCCTATTCTTCCATCATAGCTTTAGGGGGAGCTTCCGCTAATTATGTATTAGGAAATAATTTGGTAAGTGGTTCTGTACAAACATCCATATCCAACCCTGAATTAACTTGGGAAAAAGCTAACCAAATAGATTTAGGTATTGATTTCGGACTTTTCAACAATAGAATTGCGGGTACCATTGAAACTTACTATAAACGTACAACAGATCTTCTATGGCAAGTTCCCCTTCCATTGGAATCCGGTTTTGGAAGCTCTTTAACCAACATTGGCAAAATTGACAATAAAGGTATTGAGTTTACATTAAACACCGTTAATATCAGTACTAAAGATTTCTTATGGACTACTTCTTTTATGATTTCTTATAATGACAATAAAATAAAAGAGCTTTATGACGGAAAACAAGATGTGAACAAATCATTATTCGTCGACCGTCCCATCAGCCAATATTACCTCCTGAAATCCGAAGGCATCTGGCAAATAAATGAAGCTGCTGAAGCTGCCAAATATAATGCCCAACCAGGTGACCGTAAAATTAGAGACGAAAAAAAAGATTATGTTATTAATGGAGAAGACCGCGTATTCTGCGGAGTATCGACTCCCAAATATTACGGAAGCTTCACTAATACTTTCTCTTACAAAGGATTTGACCTCACAGCATTTTTCACCTTTGCAGGTGGACATAAAATCAACAATACATTGAACCGTTACCTCAACTCATTTAATGTTTGGGGCAATATGAGTGAAAACTACTACAAATACTATTGGAGACAGGACAAACCTAATAATAAATATCCTGCTCCCCGTGTAGGTAGCGCATATGCTAACGGCGACGGCACCGATGCTAATCTTCAGAAAGGAGATTATCTCCGGTTGCGTAATCTTGAATTGGGTTATAATCTTCCCAAAAATATCATCAAGAGTATCAAAGCCTCAAACCTCAGAGTTTATTTCTCTGTACAGAATCTATTTACTGCAACCGAGTTTACTGGATTTGATGTAGAATCAAGCGATAACACAAATCCATACCCCAACGCACGCAGTTTTATCGGTGGAATTTCTCTAAACTTTTAAAACAATACGATGATGAAAAAATACATTTCCATATTAATATTCAGCTGCTTTACACTATGCAGCTGCGAGAACTTTCTGGATTTAGCTCCTCAAAGTGTTCTAACCCCCGACAATGCATATACCAAACCTGATGATTGGCAACAAACATTATATGCCGCTTATGGTTCTCTTCAAGAGGTATTCGTCGGCAAATATACCATTACTCTTGGTGAATTTGGAACGGATGAAGTGATTCCATTCGACATGGGATGGGCAGCTTATTCACAATTGCATTATTATACCTTCTCCGCTTCTCATGAGTTCTTAGACAATCATTACAGACTATGTTATGAAGGAATCAAACGCTGTAACGCCGTTATTGATATGCCATCAGATGCAGTAAGTTCCGACCTTTATACTTCTATGATTATGCAAGCACGTTTTTTAAGAGCTATCTACTATTTTGATTTAGTAAAGATGTATGGTGGAGTACCTCTATGGACTAAATCTTCCATCGACAGAAGCGAAATTATGAAACCTCGCGCATCAGTAGATGAAGTATATACTCTTATTACTCAAGACATGGAAGCAGCTCTCGGTCTGCCGTCTACTTGGCCAAATGCCAAAGATAAAGGCCGTGCTACGTCTTATGCAGCACAAGCATTGTTAGCACGCATCTATCTACAATGGGGCAAACCTACCGAAGCTTTAAAATACTGTCGTATGCTAGAAGGTAAATTCCAGTTATATGATAATCTCAAAGACATTTTTAACCCAGCCAATAAAAATCAAGAATATGAGAATATTTTTGAGATTCAATTCAAGCATTCCGGTTCTTGGGGATTGGAAGGAAGTATACAACACTCCTACTGGGGCCCTCGTAATGTAGGTGGACCTACAAACTTTGGAGGATGGGGCGGATTCGGACCGACTCAATATTTATATGATTCTTATGACAATGCAGATAAACGTAAAAAAGCCTTTTTTATTACAGAATATGCAGGTGTAACACAAGATCCACCTTCTTGTGGTAAATTTTGGGATCCGGAAACAGGCAATGTAATCGAAGACGACAACCTGAATTTTATTCTCATTCGTTATGCAGATGTACTTCTAATGAAGGCAGAAGCATTAAACGAGATTAACGACACTAGTAACGAAAAATATGAAGCATTGAAAGCTGTTCGTTCCAGAGCCGGACTTACCTCTATTACTGCAGCCGATAACTTAAGTAAAGAACAGTTTGCCGACGTTTTATTAGAAGAAAGGCTTCATGAATTTTGTTGTGAACATATGCGTCGTTGGGATTTAATTCGATTCGGCAAACTTGCAGAATACATGAAAAACCACGCTGGAGTCACTATCCAACCTTATCATGTATTGTATCCAATTCCACAAGCTGCTATTGATGCAAACGATGCAATTACCGAAAACAACGAAGGATATTAACATAAATCATTAATTATATGAAAACATTTATCTTTATCGCAGGACTCATAATTAGTGTTTTCCTGTACTCATGCAAAGAAGAAGATCATGGCATACTTCCTCCTATTGAAGGAGGAGGCACTATAGAAGTTAAGGACGGTAGGGTTACGGTAAATCCAGCGGAATGTTTATATGCTCTGCGTAACCCCATGAAAGGGCTTCGAGAATTTTTCGGTCCGGGATATGATAAAGTAAGAGACGAATATCCTTACCCTTACGGTTCTATTATCAAAGAGTATATGCAATGGAATATGCTCGAAGATAATGCGAATGATGGGATTGATAAGATAATAGCCTATAGTAACCATAGATGGAAAGGAGTGGAAGACATTAACGTCAAGGTGATCCCGCGTATTTACATTGTATGGATGGAACCTTGGCACGGTGGATATGCCAAAAACACTTATACAAATAATCCGGATGACCTCAATGGATGGCATTGGCCCAGCGACATTCCGGGAGAAACCTATGATGAGGATGATCTCAATGCCCCTATAATAGGGGGATATTGCCATCCGACTTTTCAGGAAAGAGTAAAGAAACTTGTAGAAAAGGCTGGACTGGCATGGGACAACGATCCACGTGTAGCTTATGTAGAAATGGGAATTATCGGTGAATTCGGAGAGCATCATGATCCGGATATCACTACCGTATGGGCCCCCCACGATCAACCCAACCATGTAGAGAATCGTACTTGGTTACCAGGAATCGAAAAAGTATTAGGAGATGCCTTTACATCTGCTTTCAAGAATAAAAAAGTAATGGTTCGCTATGCTTATGAATTCAAGGACTACGAGTTTGGTATCTATTGGGACTCATGGGCTATTGATGAAGAAAAGGTACGAGGATACGAAGAAATGAAGAAACTAGGTGACCGTTGGAAGACCCAACCGATAGGAGGAGAAATTACCTGGAACTGGGGAAGTCTCTATAAATTCGATTCTTTCGAAGAAGTAGTGGCCGATGAAAAGACCCGGGATTTAGTTGTCCAACAAATCCGTGATCTACATTGTAATCATTTGGGCGGCATCACATGGGCAGATTTTAATGATCCGACTTTTGAACCTAACGCAGAATTATTACAAAAAACGATGGGATATCGGTTTGTTCTGTCAAACTTCAGCTATCCAACAAATATCAAACAAAATGAACCGTTCAAAATCTCATTTGATGTAGTCAACACCGGCTCTTCACCATTTTACTATGACTGGCCTGTCGAAATAGCATTACTGAATGCCCAGACTCAAGAAGTAGTATGGAGTAAAACACTGCAAACCCCCAAGACCTCACAATGGATGCCGGGAGACAATTGGGATAACTCTCAGAAAGTATATACCCAGCCAGCCGCCATTAACCATATTGAGGAAGAACTGACTTTAGATAAGAAAATAGATACAGGTGACTATATCATTTCTATTGCAGTGTTAGACCCTGCCGGTATGCTGCCTTCACTAAGGTTTGCCATTCAGAACTATTTCGAAGGTGGGCGTCATCCGATGGGGCATGTTGGAATTAACACCGAGCCTATATACTTCGAGATTCCTGTCAGCAATTTCAGTGATATGAGACAAGATAAAACTTTAAAATACAAACTTCAATAATAGATCATTCTAATGAAATCAATCATCAGAAACATATCGTTCTTATTGTTATTCGGAAGTATTACTGCTTGTGGCGAAAAAAACGTGACCGTTTCCTATCAAGAGTATCCAAATGCATTCAGAAATCCAATGAAAGGATTCAGAGAATTCTTTGCTCCCGGCATTGACCGTGTGAGAGAAGAATACCCTTATCCTTATGGTTCTATGACCAAAGAATACATGCAATGGAATATGATAGAAGATGATCCCAACGATGGAGTGGATAAAATCATCACTTACAGCAACCATCGCTGGAAAGGAGTAGAAGATATCAATGTCAAAGTAATCCCCCGAGTCTTTCTTGTGTGGCTAGAACCTTGGCATGGTGGAAAGCCTAAAAATCCAAATAATCCTGATGATTTAGTCGGGTGGCACTGGCCTAAAGGAATAACACAAGAGAAAAGTCCATACAAACAAAGGCCGAACTCAGTAGCAGCCTACGTGGAAGAGAAAGACAAAAATACCCCCATCATTGGGGGATACTTTGACCCTTCATTTCCCGAACGTGTGGAGAAGCTAGTCGAAAAACTCGGGCAAGCATGGGACAATGATCCAAGAGTAGCTTATGTAGAGATGGGAATCATTGGTGAATGGGGTGAACATCATGACCCGGACTTGTCCACTTACTGGGCACCTCATGACGAACCTGACCATGTAGTAAACCGCACCTGGATTCCAGGCATGGAGAAAATCCTGGGTGACGCCTTCGCCAAAGCTTTTAAAAACAAGAAAGTAATGGTACGCTATGCCTATGAGTTTAAAGACTACGAATTTGGAATTTACTGGGATTCCTGGTCGCAACCGCAGGAAGTCGTCAGAGGATATGAAGAAATGAAAAAGCTGGGTGATCGTTGGAAAACCCAACCAATAGGAGGCGAAATAACCTGGAATTGGGGGGACTTGGCACGCTTCAAGTCTTTTGAAGAGGTGGTAGCCGATAAAGATACCAGAGAATATGTAATGGAGCAGATTCGCAATTTACATTGTAACCATTTAGGCGGCATTACCTGGGCTGATTTCAACGATCCTAAATTCCAAAAGAACGCAGAGATATTGCAAAAGGCAATGGGATATCGGTTTGTCATAAACGAGTTTACATATCCGAAAGAAATAAAAGAACAAGAGAGTCTTTCAATATCTTTCAGTGTTGTAAATACCGGCTCATCTCCATTCTATTATAATTGGCCTGTAGAAATAGCTCTGTTAGATCCGGTGAACCATCAAAAAGTCTGGGGAAAGGTATTGGAAGATGTGAATATATCCGAATGGATGCCTGGAGATAACTGGTCAGTAAATGAAAATAAATATCAGACCGCACCCGAGATCTATCACGTCCAGGAGAATATTCCTATAGACGCATCAATAGCTAAAGGAAAATATATCCTGGCACTAACAGTGCTCGACCCCGCCGGAATGCAACCGTCACTCCGGTTTGCAAATGAAAATTATTTCGAAGGTGGATATCATCCGATGGGATATATCGGTATCAATGAACCTATTGATGACACTCGATTGGATCCAAATTCATTCTTTGACATCCAAAGCGATAAATCTTTAAAATATCAAATTAAACAACCCTACACAGGGCCTAAAGATACAAAAGCTCCTATACCTGTTATATTTGATACAGATGTGGGTAATGATATTGATGATGTGCTAGCCATGCAAATGCTATTCAATTATGAAAAAGCCGGAGAAATTGATTTGCTGGGTATTACTATCAGCAAGTCAAATCCTTATTCTATTGAATACATCGACGGATACTGCCGTCTCAACGGCAAAGGCAACATACCGTTAGGTTATGCTTACAACGGAGCCACTCCCGAAGATGGCGGTTATCTTCGTCAAACATTAGACACCATCATTGAAGGCAATAAAATACTGCATCCGCAAAGAAATATCAAAAGTAACTTGCCTGAAGGATATAAACTATTACGTAAGTTGCTCGCTTCACAGCAAGATAGCTCGGTTATATTCATAGCCGTAGGGCCTGAAACCAATTTGGCACGCTTACTAAAATCTGAAGCTGACGAGTATAGTGAATTAGACGGAAAATCTTTAGTAGCCCAAAAAGTAAAAATGCTCTCTGTCATGGGAGGACTTTATGGAAATGAGTTCGATTTCCCGGAATGGAATCTGATACAAGATTTGGATGCTGCCCAAACAGTATTTAAGGAATGGCCGACTACAGTAGTAGCCAGTGGATGGGAATTGGGAAACAAACTGCTCTATCCGCATCAAAGCATATTGAACGACTTTCCGGAAAGTTATAAGCATCCACTTTGTGTCTCCTACAAGATTTATGATAAAATGCCTTATAACAGGCAAACTTGGGATCTCACATCTGTATTGTATGCCATTGAACCGATGGCTAATCATTTCGGACTTTCTCCGCAAGGAACAATTACTCTTGATAGCATCGGGCACAGCCTCTTTACTCCTTCCGAAAATGGAAAACACAGATATCTGACTATTCAAGGTGAAAAGAATATTCAAACTACACTAGGGGCAATTGTCCGTCAAGTCACTGGAAAAGATAAGTAAATATATAACCTGAAAAAAGAATAAATATGTTTATAGTCAATAGTTATACATTAGCAATCATTTTTTGTTTAATTACAATGATTTGCTGGGGTTCCTGGGGGAATACCCAAAAACTGGCAAGCAAAAATTGGCGGTATGAACTCTATTATTGGGATTACACTATTGGAATCCTGCTTTTCGCACTTCTTCTTGTGTTTACACTAGGGAGCTTTGGAAATGCCGGAAGAGGGTTTATCGAAGACATACAACAAGTCAATAGTGAGAATGTTGTCAGCGCATTGATAGGAGGAATAATCTTCAATGCTTCTAATATTCTGCTTTCAGCCTCTGTATCCATAGCAGGCATGGCCGTCGCTTTTCCGTTGGGTGTAGGTCTTGCCTTGGTATTAGGGGTATTTATCAATTATTTTAGTAGTCCGAAAGGAGATCCAGTTTGGTTATTTACGGGTGTAGTACTGATTGTAATTGCCATTATATGCAATGGGATGGCGGCTGGTAAAAATCAAAAATCAGGAAGTAACAGCAGTAGAAAAGGAATAATTTTGGCAGCAATTGCCGGTATCTTAATGTCTTTTTTCTACCGCTTTGTAGCTGCCGCTATGGATCTGAACAATTTTGAATCTCCAACTCCAGGAATGGCGACTCCTTATACTGCTTTCTTTATCTTCGCTGTTGGTATCTTCTTAAGTAATTTTGTATTCAACACGATTGTTATGAAACACCCGTTTGTTGGTCTACCTGTCAGTTATAAAGAATATTTTGCAGGAAAATCGATGACTCACATGGTAGGTATTCTTGGCGGATGTATTTGGGGACTGGGTACTGCATTAAGCTATATTGCTGCCGGCAAAGCAGGAGCAGCTATTTCGTATGCACTTGGGCAAGGTGCGCCTATGATTGCTGCCTTATGGGGAGTCTTTATATGGAAAGAATTTACAGGAAGTTCTAAAGCTACAAATAGATTATTAGGAATAATGTTTATTCTATTTATCACCGGGCTATCATTTATCGTCTTATCAGGAGGAAATTAATTATGAATATAAAATCAATCATTGCTTTATTGACTATCTTTCTTTTCTGTCCATCTCCTGCATCAAGCAAAAACATTGAGGGAACATCGCCTGACGGTAGTACCCGGATAGTTATTGAAACAGAGAATCAAGTTGCATATTCTGTCTTCCGTCATGGGACAATGATATTGAACACCAGTCCTATATCACTAACTGTAGGCAACAACATTTGGGGAACAGACAGAAAATGCCTGAAAATTACGAGCCATAGTGTTTCCGAAAGAGTAAACTTCACTGTTCCCCGTAAATATAAACAGGTATCCAATGAGTACAATCAAATTCAGTTAACTTATAAAGGATACAAAATAGAATTCAGAGTCTATAATGAAGGAGTAGCTTACCGCTTTATAAGCACATCCCACCATAAAGATCCTGTACAGAGTGAAGTCGTATCCTTTTACTTTAACCAAGATTATAACAGTTATACCTTGCTGACAAACCAGCTACAAAATTGGTTTGAGCAGAATTATACAATAAGTCCTATTAGTAAACTGCCACGTGACAGTTTTTCTGTTGCACCGGTCATGGTAGAAGTAGGCAAGTATAAAGTACTACTAGCCGAAGCCAATCTATATAATTATGCAGGTATGTATCTACAACCAATCGGACATGCTTTTCAAGGAATATTTGCATTATATCCCGATCAGGAAGTACCCGCCGATGGAGATAATAAGATTTATGCTTCCACCCGAAAAGATTATATCATCCCACATTGTGGTAAACGTGCTTTTCCATGGCGTGTGATAGGAATCTTTGATGATGCACCTTCTATCCTGAACAGCGAACTGATCTACCTTCTATCTGAGGAGAAAGCCAAAGATGCCGATTATTCTTGGATTAAGCCCGGAAAAGTTTTATGGGACTGGTGGAATGACCGCAATATCTATAAGGTAAGTTTTAAAAGTGGAATCAATACCGACACTTATCTTTATCTGATAGATTATGCCGCTAAACATCATATAGAATATGTATTAATTGATGAAGGTTGGTCAGCTCGGAATGACTTACTAACTCTTAACCCCAATGTCGATATACCTTATATTTGTAAATATGCAAGGGAAAAAAATGTAGGTATCCAATTATGGGCTAAATGGGTAAACGTTATGAGGCAAATGGATGCAGCTTTTGAGCAATTTAGTAAATGGGGAGTCAAAGGTGTCAAAATAGACTTTATGGATCGCAATGATGCAAAAATGGTCAACTTCTATGAGCAAGTTGCCATCAAAGCAACCCTGCACAAACTTCTAATAGATTTTCACGGTTCATATCCGAACGAAGGAATGCGACGCAAATATCCGAATCTTATGACCCGTGAAGGTGTAATTGGATTGGAATATAATAAATGGAGTAAACGAGCTACTGTCACGCACGATGTAATTATCCCTTATCTCCGTATGTGGGTAGGACCAATGGATTATACCCCCGGAGCTATGCTTAATGCACATCCGGAAACATTTTATGAAAATCAGCATGAACCGATGAGCCAAGGGACCCGAAGTCATCAATTAGCAATGTATGTAGTGTATGAAAGTCCTCTACAAATGATCTCAGACAGCCCTACCAAATATGATGAAAATCTACAAAGTTTCGAGTTTATTAAACAAATTCCCACTGTTTGGGATGAAACAATTCCTCTAAAAGGAGAAGTCGGTGAATATATCGCTATTGCACGACGTTATCAAAAGACATGGTATATAGGAGTTTTGAATGGAGTAACTCCACGAGCAATAGAAATTGATTTGTCATTTATAGGAAAAAGTAGAAAAACAATCAAAGCCCACTATGATGGAATGAATGCAGAGCTACAAGCCAAAGATGTGCAGATCAAACAATATACGATCAACGATTCTGAGAAACTTTCAATTCGTATGAGTCGTGGCGGTGGATATATAGGTATTATCAATATAGAATAAATTCAAACTATCATTTCTATTAAAATCAAATATTAATATGAAAAAACTACTTACCATTACAGTCATTGGACTTATTTTACTAGTTTGTCAGACTGCCTGTACATCACAAAAAAACAATAACACTACGTCCATACAAACAGAAATACCTGTCCGTCCCACCGGGCAGAAAGACGTCATTCTATTAACTGCCCCTCCAATAGATACCGTACGCGTAGGTTTTATCGGACTTGGAATGCGTGGCCCTGGTGCAGTAGAACGTTGGACACATATTCCAGGAACAAAAATCATAGCACTATGCGACCTACTTCCTGAGCGGGTTGAAAAAGCACAAGAAATATTAAAAAAAGCAGGTTTACCAAAAGCTGAGCCTTATAGCGGAGAAGAAGACGCTTGGAAGAAACTTTGTGAAAGAGACGATATAGATATAGTTTATATTGCAACTGATTGGAAACATCATGCAAAAATGGGAGTTTATGCCATGGAACAAGGCAAACATGTAGCTATCGAGGTTCCATCTGCCATGACTTTGGAAGAAATATGGCAATTAGTCAATACTTCTGAGAAAACTCGCAAACACTGCATCCAACTTGAGAACTGCGTATATGATTTCTTTGAGCTCACAACATTAAATATGGCCCAACAAGGAATTTTTGGTGAAATACTTCATGTAGAAGGAGCATACATCCATAATCTTGAAGATTTTTGGGGAGAATATTGGAATAACTGGAGAATGGATTATAATCAAAAACATCGTGGTGACATATATGCTACCCACGGTATAGGACCAGCTTGCCAATTACTCAATATTCATCGAGGTGATCGTCTGAAAACATTGGTAGCTATGGACACAAAGGCTGTAAACGGACCTGCATACATCAAAAGACAAATGGAGAAGGAAGTTAAAGATTTTCAAAACGGTGATCAAACTTCCACATTAATTCGTACAGAAAACCAAAAAACAATATTGATTCAGCATAATGTAATGACACCCCGCCCATACAGTCGCATGTATCAACTTGTAGGTACAGATGGATATGCCAGTAAATACCCTATTGAGGAGTATTGTCTACGTCCTTCACAGATCGATTCTCAAAAGGTGCCCAATCATGAAGATCTAAACGCCCACGGTTCCCTGCCGACAGATGTAAAACTAGCACTAATGGATAAATATAAACATCCTATCCAAAGGGAATTGGAGGAAACAGCGAGAAAGGTAGGTGGACATGGTGGCATGGACTATATTATGGACTATCGCTTAGTATACTGCTTACAAAATGGCTTACCATTAGATATGGATGTCTATGATTTGGCAGAATGGTGCTGTATGGCCGAGCTCACCCGTCTTTCTATTGAGAATAATTCTGCACCCGTCGAAGTACCCGACTTCACTCGTGGAAGTTGGAATAAAGTACAAGGTTACTTTCACTCTTTTGTAAAATAAAATATTATCGGCAATAATTCTTTAATAATCAATATTAAAGCCATAGGAAATATGCTATTCCTATGGCTTCAAATTTAATTTTTCTGATACAGCTCTATTTAGACTGTTATATCCTACAAAAACTCTCCTCTCACATTCTGCACCTTAATCCTCAATTCATCTTCTTCTCCATCTGCACAAAAATTTACTCCATCATTACCATAAATCGGAATATGATGAATAAGAACACGTTTCTTCGCTTTCCTAAATTCTTTGGCGGAAGGTTCCTTTTCAAGAAGTCCATTTGTTCATTTCGCAGCTAGGTAAAATCATTCAAATCGTAATAGCCCCAATGGAAATCTGGTTTATCCTCTCCATAATCAAGTATAACGATACGAGTATCTCTCCAATTGAAAGAATCGTAAGTTTTATTTTCCACATCACTGTACCCCCATTGCCTATGGGATTCAGTCAATAAGGCTTGGTACGAAATTTTTTATTTGCCATTTCTGCTGTACACAGCTCTACAAGTATAGGACGATGATCAGATGCCATCGGTTCATCCAACACTTGAGAGGATATAAGAGCGAAGCCATTAGCATTTGACTTCAATGCAGTAATATAATCTATAGTCTCCTTGGGTTCAGGAGCCGGATAAGTAGATTGTTTAGGATTGGAGAGTATCTGGAAGTCTTTCTGTAACTCCTTTATAAAATCGGATTCCGGTTCAGCATTCATGTCCCCAGCCAGAAAAAGAGGCTTTTTATAGGAAGCAGTAAATGACTTCACTATTTCCAGGGACTTCATGCGATCTTCTTCCGTTAATGACAGATGAGTACAACAATAAATATAATCCTCAAATTCAGCTAAAATTAAAGTGCGCGTTTCTTCTCTTCCCGGCAAAGCTATTGTTTGTACCCGCACAGGGATTTGTTTTGTCAACAGTCCGATTCCGTATTTTCCACCGTCAAAATCAATGGCAGGTGCAAAATAAGCATACATTTGTGTACGTTCTGCAATTTCTCCTAGCACATACTTCTGCCTGCTCCGGTTCGTCATACTATCCACCTCTTGTATAGCAACAACATCAGGAGAAACATTATTTATCACATTCGCTACACGTTGGAAATTACAAATATCATCCATGCCGTTCGCATTTTTAATGTTGTAAGTCATCAGCCGCAACGTATGCTGTGCCTGTACCGGAGAAATAAGCCAAAGAGCCGAAAGCAGTAGAAAAATCTTTTTCATGTTTCTCATTTTTGGGGGTTAATGTTAAGTGCCTCCAAAGGTAATAAAAAAACAAAAAGCCACAAAGATATGCGTTGATACCTTTGTAGCTTCCATTTACAAGCGTTTGTAGAACCTATATCAAGCGCTTCAGATAATCCCTCTCACTCTATCGTCAAATGCAGAAAGCGCAGCTTTCGCCCCTTCGCCCATAGAGATAATAATTTGCTTATAAGGAACCGTAGAAACATCTCCGGCTGCATAAATACCCGTCACATTCGTACGACAATGTGCATCAATCATGATTTCGCCCGGACGGTTGGTTTCCACTATGTCGCGGAATACACTGCTATTCGCAGAAAGCCCGATTTGTACAAATACACCATCCAATTCCACCAAACGTTCTTCTTCCGTTTTGCGGTCTTTGATGCGCAGGGCAGTCAGCTTATCACCATTTCCTATCACTTCCGTAGTCTGTGAACTTACAAACACTTCCACATTCGGCAATGATTTAAGCCGCTCTTGAAGTACACTGTCTGCTTTCAACTCATCCATAAATTCAAAAACAGTCACTTTGGAGCAGATACCGGCCAAGTCAATGGCTGCCTCAATACCTGAATTTCCTCCACCTACTACTGCTACATGCTTTCCTTTATAAAACGGACCATCGCAATGAGGACAGAAAGCGACACCACGACCTATATATTCGGCTTCTCCCGGAACATTCAGTTTACGCCAACTTGCACCAGTTGCAATAATCAGTGCCGGAGCCAGGAATTTCTCACCAACAGAGGTCGTGATCTGCTTCTGTTTTCCAACCACTTCTACTTTTTCTACTTTACGATGCTCCAGTAAATCCACCGGATAGCGTAAGAGATGTGTTTTCAGATTATCGGCAAGTTCATTTCCTGTCGTTTCCGGAACAGAGATTAAATTTTCAATACCTACCGTTTCTTTCACCTGTCCGCCGACACGCTCGGCCACGATAGCTACACGGAGTCCTTTACGGGCAGAATAAATAGCTGCCGATATTCCAGCAGGTCCTCCACCGGCTACAATCACATCATATTCTTTCACCTCTGCATTCGCTTTGGTTTTGTCAATACCATATTGTTCTTCCAACTTGGCAAGCAATTCGCCAAATTCACCACGGCCTACATGAAGTAATTTTCCGTCTGCAAAGACAGAGGGCACTCCTTGTATCTTCAGTGCATCTACTTCATCCTGATAAAGCGCACCGTCTACCATTTCATGCGTAATAGCCGGATTCAAAGTAGTCATTGCATTCAGAGCCTGCACTACGTCAGGGCAGTTCGTACAAGTCAACGAAACATAAGTGGTCAGATGTATCGGACCTTTCAGTGCTTTCACACGGTTGCAAACGGCCTCATCGGGAAAGTTCTTTCCTTTGCCATCCAGATTCAGGATAGCCAAAAGCAATGACGTGAACTCATGTCCGTTAGGAATACCCCGGAATGTGATTCCGGTGCGGTCGCCATTCTTCAGTAAAGTAAACTTCAATGCGTCTCCCTCATTCACTACACAAGTGATATGATCGGAACAATCCGCTACATCTCCCAGCAGCTCCAATAATTCAGTTTTGTTTTCGTGGCTGGATGATACGGATATATCAAAAGTAAAGTTTGCCTCCAGCCCAGCAAAAATACCCTTTAATTGTTCTTTTAATGCAGATTCTAACATATCTTTTGGGGGCTAAATCTTACCTACCAGGTCGATGCTCGGTTTCAGGGTAGACTCACCCTTCTTCCATTTAGCCGGGCAAACTTCTCCGTCATGGCTGGCTACAAACTGTGCAGCTTCCACTTTACGAAGCAATTCACTTGCATCACGGCCAATATTGTTATCATTCAATTCCACCACTTTAATCTTTCCTTCCGGATTGACAACGAATGTACCGCGATAAGCCATACCTTCTTCTTCGATATATACACCCAGTGCACGGCTCAAAGCGCCAGTCGGGTCTGCCAACATCGGGTATTGAATCTTGCGAATGCTTTCAGAAGCATCATGCCAAGCTTTGTGCACGAAATGAGAGTCAGTACTTACCGAATAGATTTCTACACCCATTGCCTTGAACTGGTCGTACTTTTCAGCCATATCCACCAATTCAGTAGGACATACGAAAGTAAAGTCAGCAGGATAGAAGAAAAGAATCGCCCATTTACCTTTCAGGTCATTGTTGGTTACAGTCTTGAAAGCTCCGTTGTGAAAAGCCTGAACACTGAATTCAGGAAGTTGAGAATTTAAAATTGGTTCCATAATCTTTATTGCTTTTATTGTTATTAATTGATTTGACTTATAACATCAGAAACACTGTTTTGTTTTTTGTTTCTGGTGCAAAGATAAAGGCAGAAACCCCGCCTTTGCAAAAAAAGTCCAATCGAATATTTCTATGCTATGATAGATGAAATTAATAAAAGCATTTTATAACTTTGCATGCATAAATAAAAAACTGAAAGTATACACGATCATGAAACATCCTCTTGCCCAGTTCCTATATTGCCCTGAATGTGGTTCCTCTCATTTTGAGGTCAACAACGAGAAATCTAAAAAATGTGCAGATTGCGGCTTTGTCTATTATTTCAATCCTTCTTCTGCTACAGTAGCACTCATCTTGAATGAGAAAAGTGAACTGCTTGTCTGCCGACGTGCCAAAGAGCCAGCCAAAGGGACTCTCGACCTACCCGGCGGATTCATCGATATGAATGAAACAGGCGAAGAAGGTGTTGCCCGCGAAGTACTGGAAGAAACAGGGCTGAAAGTTAAAAAAGCCGTTTACCAGTTCACACTTCCCAATATTTATATTTATTCAGGTTTTCCTGTACACACACTCGATATGTTTTTCCTCTGCACTGTAGAAGACATGAACCATTTCTCCGCCATGGATGATGTAGCAGATTCTTTCTTCCTACCTCTCTCCGAGATTCATCCGGAAGATTTTGGGTTGGATTCTATCCGGCGAGGACTTAAAAAGTTCTTATCTGGCAGACAATTCGTTAAAATATAACAAACTACAGAAACATATCCCCTTTCATTCTGTACTTTTGCATAAACACCCGATTATGAAAAAAGAAATTACTAGACTCATTTGTGCGGCTATCTGCTGCACACCTATTATAGGATTTGCCCAGACAAGTGATAAATTCACTTCGACCGACAACCTTTATAAAGAAGGGAAAGAACTTTTCCAGGAAAAAAATTATGCAGCCGCCCTGCCGGCACTGAAAGCATTTGTAAAACAAAAGCCTGCCGCCAGCCTTCTTCAAGACGCAGAATACATGCTGGCCAGTTCCGCTTATGAACTGAAAGACAAGAACCGGATCGAAATCCTGCGCAAGTATCTCGACCGCTATCCTGACACTCCTTACGCCAATCGTATTTATGCGCTATTGGCCTCCTGCTATTTCTATGAAGGAAAATACGACGAAGCACTGGCGCTCTTCAACTCTGCCGACCTCGGTCTACTGGGTAACGAGGAACGGGATGACTGCACTTACCAATTGGCTACCTGTTATCTGAAAACCGATAATCTACGAGAAGCCGCAATTTGGTTTGAAACATTGCGCGCCAACAGTCCCAAATATGCCAAAGACTGTGATTATTATCTCTCTTATATCCGCTATACGCAAAAACGCTATAACGAAGCACTGAAAGGTTTCTTGCCGTTACAGGACGATTCGAAGTACAAGGCACTTGTCCCCTATTACATTGCCGAAATTTATGCACAGCTAAAAAATTATGATAAGGCACAGATTGTAGCTCAGAATTATTTATCAGCTTATCCAAACAACGAACATGCTGCAGAAATGTACCGCATTCTGGGAGATGCCTACTACCACTTCGGACAATATCACCAAGCAGTAGAATCATTTAACGAATATCTTGATAAAGATCACTCAGCACCTCGTCGTGATGCACTTTATATGCTGGGACTTTCTTATTATCAGACAAAAGTCTATTCCAAAGCAGCCGAAACATTAAGTAAAGTGACAACAACCAACGACGCCCTCACACAAAACGCCTACCTCCATATGGGGCTTTCCTATCTGCAACTGGCAGAAAAAAACAAAGCCCGTATGGCTTTCGAACAAGCAGCCGCCTCCAATGCTAACATGCAAATCAAGGAACAGGCAGCTTACAATTACGCACTTTGCCTGCATGAAACCTCCTTCTCCGCATTCGGCGAATCCGTTACTGCTTTCGAGAAGTTCCTGAATGAATTCCCGACTTCTCCTTACGCTGAAAAAGTCAGCAGCTATTTGGTAGAAGTTTACATGAATACCCGCAGTTATGATGCAGCCCTAAAATCCATCGACCGGATAGCCAAGCCAAGTGCGCAAATATTGGAAGCCAAACAGAAAATATTGTTTCAGTTAGGTACACAGTCCTTCGCCAATGCCAACTTTGAACAAGCCTTGAAATACCTGAATCAATCCATAGCTATCGGACAATACAACCGTCAGACGAAAGCAGACGCGTATTATTGGTGCGGAGAATCCTACTATCGCCTCAACCGTATGACGGAAGCCGCACGTGACTTCAATGCATATCTGCAACTGACAACCCAACCCAACAACGAAACGTATGCACTTGCCAATTACAATTTAGGATACATCGCTTTTCACCGAAAAGATTATTCCCAGGCAAGTAACTACTTCCAAAAATATATCCGGCTGGAGAAAGGAGAAAATACAACCGCACTTGCCGATGCCTATAACCGTGTCGGCGACTGTTACCTACACGTACGCAATTTCGAAGAGGCCAAGCATTATTATTCACAAGCCGAACAAATGAATACTCCCTCCGGAGACTATTCTTTCTATCAATTGGCTCTTGTGTCCGGTCTACAGAAAGATTATTCCGGCAAAATCACCCTACTGAATCGCCTGGTAGGAAAATATCCGGCTTCTCCATACGCTGTGAATGCCATTTATGAAAAAGGACGGTCGTATGTGCTGATGGATAACAATAACCAGGCTATTACTTCCTTTAAAGAACTAATGAACAAATATCCGGAAAGCCCTGTCAGCAGAAAAGCCGCTGCAGAAATCGGTTTGCTGTATTATCAAAAGGATGATTACAACCAGGCAATCGAAGCCTATAAACAAGTTATCGAAAAATATCCGGGCAGTGAAGAAGCCCGGATGGCTATGCGCGATCTAAAATCGATCTATGTAGATCTCAACCGCATCGATGAATTTGCTGCTCTTGCCAATGCCATGCCGGGACATATCCGCTTCGATGCCAATGAACAGGACTCTCTGACATATACTGCCGCAGAAAAAATCTATATGCGGGGACGACTGGAAGAAGCAAAAACAAGTTTCAACAAATACTTGCAGACTTTCCCGGAAGGAGCTTTCAGCTTGAACGCACATTACTATCTTTGCTTGATCGGAAGCGAACAGAAGAACTATGATATAATTCTTATCCATTCCGGAAAGCTATTGGAATACCCTAACAACCCATTTGCAGAAGAAGCTCTTATTCTTCGTGCCGAAGTACAGTTCAATCAGCAACAGACTGCAGACGCTTTGACCAGCTATAAAATGCTGAAAGAGAAAGCAACTAATGTGGAACGCCGCCAACTTGCTGAAACCGGAATACTTCGTTGCGCTTTTCTGCTGAGAGACGACATCGAAACAATTCATGCCGCTACCGACTTGCTGGCAGAAGCCAAACTTAGTCCGGAGCTAAGAAACGAAGCCCTTTATTATCGCGCCAAAGCATATACCAAGCAGAAAGCCGATAAAAAAGCTGTGGATGATTTGCGTGAGTTAGCCAAAGATACACGTAATGCATATGGAGCTGAAGCCAAATACCTGGTGGCACAATCACTTTACGATGCAAAAGAATACAACGCCGCCGAGAAAGAACTTCTCAACTACATAGAGCAAAGTACACCACACGCTTATTGGCTGGCACGCAGTTTTGTCCTTTTGTCCGATGTATATGCCGCCATGGGCAAAGACTTGGATGCACGCCAATACCTGTTGAGTCTGCAACAGAATTATCAAGGCAACGATGACATCGCAACTATGATCGAAAGCAGACTGAGCAAATTGAAAGTTAAAAATTGAAAGTTGAGAACTAAAATATAAAACTAAAATGAAACGATCTCTTTATATAATAGGTGGAATCACATTGGCAATCTCCATGCCATCCCATCTCCTAGCCCAAACGACACAGCCGAAAGATACGACCATGAATCGTACCGTCGTTGTGGAACAAGAATACAATCCGGACATCATGGATGCTTCCAAAGTGAACGTCCTGCCTAAAGTCGAAGAACCGACTGTCAGCAAAAAAGAAGTGGAATATGCCACTACATTTTTTCCGGCAACTTCCGTTCCGGCAGGGTTGATGAATCCTTATACCGGAAAAGAAATACAACCCGAAAGCGCCCCCGGATATGTACGTGCCGGTTACGGCAATTTAGGCAATCTGGACATCCTCGCCAATTATCTATTCCGTCTGTCGAAGAAAGACAAGCTGAATGTACGTTTTCAAATGGACGGTATGGATGGGAAGTTGACTCTCCCTTACACAGACGGCGAAAAATGGAATGCTTTCTACTACCGCACACGTGCCAATGTGGATTATACGCACCAGTTCAATAAATTAGACTTGAATATTGCTGGAAACTTCGGGCTAAGCAACTTCAACTTCCTGCCGGGAAGCGTCAACAGCAAGCAGAAATTCACCTCCGGTGACTTCCATGCGGGTATTCATTTCATTGATGAGACTGCACCACTGCGTTTCAATGCAGAAACGAACCTGTTGATGTACGAACGCCAACACAATATGATCAGTGAAAATGATGCAAATACAGCCATCAAGGAAACAATCATACGCACCAAAGGTGATGTCACAGGAGCCATCAACGATCAACAATCCGTTACTATCGCATTGGAAATGAATAATCTTTTATACAGTGGATACACAAAGAACCCATCTACGGGAGATGAATATTTCAAGAACTATACGACTCTACTTGTGAATCCATATTATGAATTGAATAATGACGATTGGAAATTACACATCGGAGCCAATGTAGATTTATCTTTCGGATTCGACAAGTCATTCCGTATTTCACCGGATGTCACTGCACAATACATTTTCTCGGACAGTTACATTGTTTATGCAAAAGCAACTGGCGGTAAGAAACTGAATGATTTCCGCAGGCTGGAAAATATCTGTCCTTACGGAGAATTACCGAATGTCGGCACTCTCTCCTCATGGGGATATATACAGCGCCCTGTTGATACTTACGAGCAAATCAACGGTAGTGTTGGCTTCAAAGCCAGTCCTTATCCCGGAGTCTGGTTCAATGTGTATGGCGGTTATCAGAATTTGAAAAACGACTTATCTTATTTCGCCCTCGACTCCGATAACAGCCGTTCTGACTTTTATCTGAGCTTTATTCACGACAATACGGATAATTTTTATCTAGGAAGTGAAATCAGCTATGACTACAAAGACATTGTGGGAATATCCGCTAAATATACTTATCGAAACTGGGACAGTAAAACAGAAAAATATTTGTTAGCTGTAAAACCTGTCAGTGAACTATCGTTCAATGTACGTATTCACCCAATTTCCGCCCTTAACGTAAATTTAGGTTATGATTATGTCGACCGGGAAGAAATCAAGCTTGATGATTACTCCTCAATGAGTGCAATCAACGATTTGCATATCGGAGCCAATTACAATATATTCAAAGGTATCTCCGTTTATGCGCAAGTCCATAACCTACTGAACAAGAAATACCAATACTATCTTGGCTATCCCGCCAAAGGATTCAACTTCTTAGGAGGACTGAGTTTCCGGTTCTAAGATAAAGAAAAGGGGGTATTCCTGCTTATATGAATACCTCCTTTACAAACCCAAACAATCTTCAATTATTTTGTTATCCTTATTACAAATCAGGATAATTCAGATAAGACACACTAAATTTATAAGAAAAGCTATCAGTGACAACTAAATTTTCAAATCACGTATTTTTTCTATTTCCAGCCCCGTTATCTGTGAGATAGTATCAAGGGGTATATTCAAAGACTTCATATTTCGTGCCATTTCTTTCTTTTCTTCCTCACGTCCTTTCGCAAGTCCTTCTTCAAGTCCTTCCGCACGACCCTCTTCAAGTCCTTCTGCACGACCTTCCGCACGCCCCTCTGCACGTTCCGTAAATATATTATCTCTCAATATTACAATATTATCCAAATGCCGATAATAAGCTTCAAGTTCGGTTTTCGTCATTTTGTCAAGTTTCAATCGCTCGCGAGCCTCCTCCAGTCCCGGTGCTGTGGCGCTATCGGGGATATCACCTGTATTCAAATAACATATCCATTCTTCCAACGGGCTCTTGGCTACCTGATTGAAATCATTCACTTTCAATATATAATATTCCGGATAAAGTTGACTCACAGCATCTACCTTGAACGTTTGTCTCTGAAAAGGAGTCAACTCCAGCACATCATTCTGATGAATACCCCTGAACTCCGTTTTTCCGTGATAAACCGTATCTTTTCCGCTACCTAATGAAAAATAGACAATATTGATACTATATATTTTACGTACTTTATCATAGCCTTCTCCACGATTAATGTATTCGGTCACCAACTTGGAAGTGCCGAACAGCATACGTTGAAAATAAGCATACTCATTATTATTCTGAACTTCGATCAGAATAAGCTCTCCCCTAGAGTTTTCGGCAAGCATATCTACCCGATTATACTTGTCAAACTCGTCCTCTTGATTGCTTTCACTTTCCAACAACTTCTGAATAACAATTTTTTCATTGAGAAGTGTTGTCAAAAAGCCCTCAAGAACTGCAAAATTGGCTTTATTACGCAATAAGCGCTTCATAGCCCAATCGAAACGAATATAATTACTTGCCATAGACTCGTCTCCCTTCTCGTTATCTTTTTTCATGCAAACAAAGGTAAGCAGAAAATGTTTAATATCAAGTATATATATCCGATAAAATGATTTACTATACCTTTATATATACTACCGAACATCCCAATCCATATTTCTGCAATACACCCTGTTCGATGAAAGCATTGATATCCTGCAGTGCCTGCTTTTTAGTCTTCCCCGTAAGCCTCATATAATCCTGTCGGTTAATACATGGATGCTCCTCTAAAAAAGAGTTTAAACGTTGTAGGCATTTCTTTTCATCCAATGGATTTTTCACACGAAAAGGTGAATTGCAGCGTTGAAGTTCCAATGAAGCCTCAATGTCTTTCTTAAACTGACGATTAATCCGTAAATTAATACCTTTAAGAGAAACGGATGGGGAACGTAAATCTTCCGGTTCCATCACCTTCTTGTCTACACTCAGAGAAAGAGAAAAGTAGCCAATATCACCCAGTTCTACCGAAAAGCCTTTCAGAAGCAAATGTTTCAACGTGCTCGAAATTGCTTCGATAGAGCCCACCACCTGCGCATGAGGAATATGCTCAATAGCTGTCACCATATCTATAAATTCACTTGCCGTATAACTACCTTTCAATACCACACGTGCATGTAAAGGCAGTTCTTCCCCATCTTTATTTGGATTAGGGGTCTCGTAGAGATCATAATTCACACTCATTACCTATTCTTTTTTCATTAGGGAAGTTTAATTTTCCTTCTCTCTTATATTATTATTTCCACCTACAATCCAATTATCGTTCCACAGCTGTGGGACGACTGTTCTATAAATGCAGAACTATTGTCCGACAACTGTGGAACGATAATGGAGTTACTAAAGAGGCAAATGTACGTAGAATAAATTATATTATTCTATGTTAGTGAAGATTTAATTTTAGCCAATTCACTGATATACCCCTTATTCGCACAGAGTTTCCCTTTAATGTTTTCCATGTTGTAACACAAATGCCTTACAAAAATCATCTATCATACAATAAATCTCTGTAACTTTAACCTCAGAGAACATAGTGATAGTCGTTTAAATGTTACAATTGGATACTATAAATTTAATACTTTTATCACTATGTCACTAGCATTCAAGAATATATTTACTCTGTTATCTCAAACTCACGTTATTCAGTGAATTAATTCAAAACAGTTTCTTTATATATAGGAAATACTCGTATTAATCCTGATGCGTCTGTCCGCTGCACTTAATCAGCACACCGCCACCGGCAGGCAACCAATAGGCACGTTCCTTAGCCATGTCAAGTTGCTCTTTGGAACCGCCCAACATGGAAGTTGATTTCAGCTTGATATTATTGATTTCCTCGAAATAGGGTTTCTGCTCGCCTGTGTTCACCACAAACAGACGTTCATCGTTCACGTCCGTATTCACAATGAAGCGGGCGGAACGTTCCAAGCTCAAGTTCACTATCATGATGTAACGGTTTCCCTTCTTGCTCAGGAACTCACCTACCATCAAAGGCTCGTCGCACTTGATGCTCTTCACGTGCTCGCCAGGTAGTTGCGGTACATCCTTACCGGCAAAGTCAGTAGTGAAATAAACGCCTGTCGACTTCAAGGTCTTCATAATGGGACCTAAGATGGAAAGCTGTCTGTTTACCTCGCGTAAATAGTGCCAAGTCTGGGTCTTGCGGCCTTCGGCATCAATGGGAGTATACCCATAACCACCCTTCCAGTAGGTGAACCAACGCACCCCACCCGCACCAGCAGCCAATGAAGTGTAGGCTTGCAGCAACAGGTTAGACAGGGTGGGTATCACCGTATAGTGGCGTATCTGATTGCCAGACGCCACATTCCACCAAGGAATTCCGTACTTCAAGGAAACCTCGCGCACGGCTAGGATGTTCGAGTAATATTGGGCGGTGCGTTTCGGATCAGACTGGTCCATCGAGTACTGAACCATGTAGTTGTCATACGATAACATATCTGGTTTAATCACCGTAGCCGCTTGCTCCAAATACTCTTTGTAAGTTCGGGTTCCAAGTTGTGATTTCACTTGGTCGAGCGTCCAAAGTGTGGCGTAATTGGGATAGAGGTTGATGGTAGCCATTTTACCAGGAGCGTATTTACGCACAGCCTCTACCGCCTTGGCCAATTTGGGGAACGCCAACGAGGAAGGTTCGTCGCAAATATGATAGCCTACGATTGCATCGCTTTTACCACCATCTTCAATCATCTTCTTTACATAGACATCAATCTCCTCATCTGTCATGGCCATCCAGTCCTTGCCAGTGAGGTGACGGCCTTCTGCCGACACAATGGTGTTCAGGCCTAACTTCTTGCAAAGTTTGAAGTTCTGCTTGGTACCGTCCGAGGCATCCGACATATTGAAAAAACAGTCGGCCATACCTTGCAGACCTTTATCTTGATCGGCAAACTTGTTTTCGTGGAAGTCACGGCCGATTACGAAACGGTTTATATCGAAAGGAGTGTCCACAATGTTCAGAATACCGTCATCATCTACAATGGGAGGATTGGTTTGCGCCAATGTCACAGACAGGGCTGACGCTACAAACAGGGTACTGAAAAATACTGATGTTCTCATGTTCATTAATTATTTTTGGAGTTTATGATTAGGTTAGATTATTATTTCACTGTAATGATTTCCGTCAAACGGATGTCATCGGAAGCGGCGCCCACTTGTAACTCAAAGTCACCCGGTTCCACTACTTCTTTCATATCGCTATTCCACAAAGCGAGTTCCTTCATAGGCAGGCTGAATGTAACCTTACGTGTCTCGCCCACAGGGATAAACACTTTCTCAAAACGGCGCAGTTCCTTTATAGGAGTCACCACCGAGCTGACCACATCATTCACATAGAGCTGAACCACTTCCTTGCCGTCGCGTTTGCCTGTATTGGCCACCTCTACTGTGATTTCACAAATACCGTCAGCGGTGAATTCCTTACCCGATACCTGCATCGACTTGTACTCAAAGGTGGTGTAACTCAGACCATGTCCAAATGCCCACACGGGGTCCGGGCTGGAGAAAACGAAATCGCGTCCCGGCTTCTCGGGACTACCAGGATCGTGGTAAAAACCTTTATCGGAAGGATAATAATTGTAGTACACAGGCAAATGTCCGGTACTCTGCGGGAACGACACATTCAAACGGCCGCTGGGGTTCACCTCTCCAAACAGGATTTCGGCAATAGCACGTCCCTCTTGTTCACCACCGTACCACTGCACGATTACAGCTTCACAGTTGTCTTTCACCCAAGGCATGGCGAAAGGCTTGCCGGCCACAAGCACCACCACGGTAGGCTTGCCGGTAGCTTTCACGGCTCGAATCAGTTCTTCCTGACAACCAGGCAGGCTAATATCGGAAAGATCGAAGCTTTCACCGCTCACCGAGTTGGGCCAAGGACGACCGGGCGAACCGCTCATGGCACCTACAAAAAGCAATGCCACATCACTGTTACGGGCAGAAGCCACAGCCTGAGCGAATCCGCTACGGTCTTGAGTATGAATCTCACAACCCTTAGCATAATTGATTTTCACTTTACCTTGGGTAATCGCTTCGATACCTTGCAATGGAGTAACACCAAACTCATTGCTGTTCGTCCACATATAATCGCCAAACTGCACTTGGGCCGCATTGGGACCGATTACGGCAACAGAACGAAGCTGGTTCACATCGAGCGGCAACAGATTCTTTTCGTTTTTCACCAAGATGGCCGATTCGCGAGCGGCTTCCAAAGCTAGTTCAACCGCTTCGGGGGTATGCACGGTCTTGGAAAGGTCAGCACGTTTGGTATAGTCCTTATCAAAAAGTCCCATAGCAAACTTGGCGGTCAGCACGCGCGACACGCATTTGTCAATTTCGCTCTCCGGCAAAACTCCAGCACGCACCAGGCTGTCGAGTTTTTCGTAACAGTCGCCATCCACCTCTACGTCCACACCAGCAAGTACAGCCTGCCGGGCAGCCTCCGCCTTGTCTTGGGCTGTGCGATGGAAAGAGCGAAGCATATCCACCGAACCCCAGTCGGAAGTGATATATCCCTTGAAGCCCATCTCACCGCGAAGGATGTCATCGAGAATCCAACGAGACGCAGCCACCGGAATTGATTCGTATGAGTTGTACGAGTTCATCACGCTGTAAGGCATAGCCTCACGCATCACGGCCTGGAAAGGTTTGAGGTAAAGCGAGCGAAGGTCACGTTCGCAACCGGCTACCGAGGCCAAATTCAAACCACCGTTAGGCGAACCATGAGCCAAGAAATGTTTCAAGGTAGTCATTACACCTTCTTTATTGAAAGCGGATACATAAGCCACCCCCATGCGGCCAGCCAGATAAGGATCCTCACCGTAAGTCTCTTCTACACGTCCCCAACGCAGTTCGCGGGCAAGGTCTAGCACTGGCGAAAGCACTTGGTCTACGCCTGTGGCTTTCGTTTCCTGCGCTATGACGGTCGCTACCCGATGAGTGATGTCCGGGTTGAACGTACTGGAAAGCGCAATAGCCTGCGGAAAGATGGTGGCACCATCATGAATCAGTCCATGCAGAGATTCTGCTTCGCCCAAAACGGGAATACCTAAGCGGTTGTGCTCGGCCATATATTTGTTGATAGCATACATGCTCTCTTCCATTTGCTCCACACTCAGCTTCGAGCCAAACACCGAAGCATAGCTCATACCTTTGAGCACGGAGTCCATTTTGGCAACATCCACCTTTCCTTCTACCGAAAAGTCTTTGAAAAACAGGTCCTGCATCTGAGCAACTTTCTCTTCCAACGTCATGCGCTTCAGCAGGTCCGCCACACGCACTTCTACGGGATTGTTCGGATTTTTGTATGCCGGTGTGTCGTCACTGCAAGATTGCACAGACATTGTCAAGCATACAAGGGCAGCAACGCCCCATGTCTTTGTGTTCATATTATAAATCTATTGTTAATTGATTAGTGCCCGTTTTCAGAGCCACGGACTTGTCTCTCAGTTGTAATTCAGCTTCGGTGTTACCTGGTATCGTGATATTCAGTTTCACCCGGTTTCCTTCACGCTTCCATTCGCTGCGGATAAGACCGCGTACAGAACGGTATTCACCCTTAACCCACGAAATGTCTTTGACAAACTGCGGACGAATAATGATACCGGCAAATCCCGGTTTCTCTGGATTGGGATTGATACCCGCCAAGCTATTCATCATCCAGGCCGATATGTCGCCCAAGAATGCATGGTTGAGTGAGGCATCTTTAAAGTCCTTAGCCAACACCCAGGTTTCGGGTAAAGTGGTAAGACCGCGGTGTATCCAGCTTGCCCACGAGGGAGCCTCGGGACGGGTTATCATCTTATAAGCGTCATCGGCATAACCATACTTCACCAACATGGCTGGTACAAATTTACTGCCCAACATACCAAAATCAAGTTGGTGGTTATTGTTGCGAAGCATATTCACCAAATTATCCGCTACGGCTTGGACATGATCTTCGGGCACCAGCCCCAGAGCCAGCCCCACCGACTGGGCAGCCTGCGTGCCATTGGCATATAGATTCTTCTTGCTGTCAAACCATTCGTCGTTGATAAGCTTTTTTAGCGCATCGGCCTTGGCACGGTATTCAGACCCGTCGTGACCGGTAAGGTCGGCAAATCTAGCCATCAGCACATTATCCAACCAATAAAAAGCAGTAGAAGTAAAATGCGTGTCGGTCTTTGCCTTATAAAACACCCAATCGCCAATACCATAAGTCAGCTTACCGTCCTTCTCACGGGTTTTAAGGTATTGCAGATAGCGCACACAAGTGTTCCACACTCTTTCTATGGCACGCGTATCGCCATAATACTTGTACAGGTTGTTGGGAATAATAAAGAGGGCGGCATCCCATACAGGACCAATCCAGTCGGCATATCCCCATCCGGCACTTGGAATGATACCGGAAATGTCGCCACGCTCACGCTGGTTATCGATAAAGTCATTCATCCACTTTTCATACACGGTTATGCCATCGTAATAGAGTAGACCGTAGTCCATGCCTACATAACCATCGGCAGTCCAACCGTTCTTCTCACGTTGTGGGCAATCGGTAGGAATACTGAACAGGTTGCCCAAGTACGAACTGCAACTGGCCTTCACCAGCTTATTCAGCACCTCGTTGGAACAGGCGAAACTGCCTACCGGCTCTACATCGGTGTGTATGCACAGTCCGGTCAAGCTCTCTTTGGTCAGTTTCAACGGGCGAGTAGAAGCCACCTCGACATAGCGGAAACCATGGTAAGTGAAGCTGGGTTCATAGGTTTCCACCCCATTGCCATTTAAGAAATAGGTGTCGGTTTGTATACGTTCAAATGGGGTATTGTGTTGAGGCAATTCATTCTTCTCTCGATTGAAATAGACCTCAATGTTGCCTTGGTTCAGTGTTCCGTCATCGTACGCCAATTCACCATGAGCCAAGGTGACACACGTACCGGCCGGACCTTGCACCTGAAGGCGGCATACTCCGGTCATATTCTCCCCCATGTCATATACATAAGTATAATCATCGATTTTCTTCACACTGATGGGGTTCACCTCACGCACCACACGTATGGGAGGCATCTGTTGCGAAGTCAGCATCTTGGCAGGAGCTTCAACCTCCACAGCCGGCATCCATTTCTTGTCGTCGAAACCGGGAAGCATCCAGCCTTTGTGCACCAAACGCGCGTCATACACCTCACCGCTATACAAACTGTTGAAAGCACTGGCGCCACTGTTGGTCTTCCAAGTATGATCTGTGGAAATGGTCTGCTCCGTTCCATCAGCATAAGTTACGTGCAGTTCCGCTATCATACGGGGGCGCATACGCCAACGGGCCTTTTCAAATCCCCATACAGCCAACGACTGTATATTCAGCCAACCATTACCCAACTCGGCGGCCAGCGCATTTTCCCCTTGTTGTAACATCTGTGTCACATCGTAAGTTGAGTAGAGAACCCGCTTATCGAAATGGGTATAACCGGGGTCCAACTTACGGTCTCCAACTTTGACCCCATTAATAAAAAATTCGTAATAGCCTATTCCCGATACATAAAGCCGGGCATCTTTTATCTCCTTCTTCTCCAAACTGATGTTTTTGCGGAGCAAGGGAGCCTTACGGAATTCCTTATCAAACGTATCGCTAATCCATTTAGCATTGTGCCAATCGGTTGCAGTAAATTTGGCTGTTTCAAAACTTGCTATGGGCGAGGTTAGCTTGCGACCGCCACACCAGACTTCCACTTGCCAATAATAGCAAGTATGCGCATGCAAGGCAGGACCTTCGTACACGATACGCGGAATATCGGTAGCCATGCGTTCCGATTTCCACACATCGGCCTTACCTCGTTTCAACAATTGGGCATTGGTAGCCACACTTAGCCGACAAGCTGTTTGCTTTCCGTTACGCTCGGCCGAGATTTCCCATGTGAAACGAGGATCCACTACATCAATACCAATCGGATTTTCCAAATATTCACATCGTACATGACTTATTTCGGATGCGGTAGCTATGCCCATAACGGGCATAGCTGTCGCTAACAAAAAAATCAATGCTGATTTATACAATATCTTCATGTGCTTTGTTTTTTACATGTTTATTCTGTGGCAGGGAATTTTTCCATTAGCACCTCAAGAACACCGTCAAAAGCAGGTTTTCGGTCACGATTGTGGTCATACAAGTTACATTCATCCCACTGACGATAAGAGTTATATCCATCACCAAGCCCCCAAAAGAGCATACCATCCGCACCTGCATCAATAGCAGTTTGCATAAACTTCATATAAGCACGTTTCTGCAAATCTAATTCAGCAGCAGTGAAAGCCGGGTCGGTTTCTTGTTTAGCCTTGGATATAGACACTTCATTGATTAGAATCTTAAAGCCATTATCCTTAAACCATTTAACATGGTTTGCCAACTGTGCCCAACCTGCCATCGTTTCTGGATTATTAAATCCTGCCGCAGCTTGAACCTGATGGAGCTGCACGCCTACCGTAGAACACAAGCCTTTGTCTTTTAAATGCAAAGCAAGTTTCCGGAACTCAACCGCATTTTTATCTGTCTGCATTGACATCAAGAAATTACGTTCGCTCAATATTAATTCTGCATTAGGAGCATATTTTTTTGCAAATTCAAAAGCTTTAATAATATAAGCAGGAATATCTTTACCTCCCGCTGATGACGGAACTGTGCCTAAAGCACTCCATTTGCATGTTTCATAAACACCTTTATTCAGAGATTCGTTTACTACGGTCCACATATCAACCTTGTCACCGCCCATCTTTTCAATTACAGTCTTTATACGATTCTCTAAAGCGGCTTCCAATTCTTCCGTAGTCCAAGCCTTATTAAGGAACCAGTCGGGATAATAAGCCTGAGGACCAGCCAACAAGAAATGACCAATTGTCTTGATACCTCGTTCCTGACACCAGTCAACATATTGACGTTGGGCATCCAAGTTCATATCTTCCAAAGCAACCCAACTGTTCCAAGCAACAGGATAACACGGTATTTGTACCACGTTGTATTCTCTTTCTATAATCTTCTCTGCCTTGTCATTCAAGTTGCCCAAAGTGCCCAAAGGAACCTCGATAGTACCACCAATCAGCAAATGACCGCAATTGCCCTTTAATGACATATCAGCTTCTTGTGTAGTAAAAGATATTCCTTCACTACTGTAAACAACACCTTTCGCATTTTCACCAAACGTGCGTACATAATAAGTAGTACCGGAAAGAAGCGAAGAAATGGAAAGTTCAAAATTGCCAACCTTGGCTGGAGACAATTCATACACCTTATCATCAACCGTAGGTTGTGGATTTTCTGACACCACAAAACCCGCACGTTTCAGTGTACCTCCACCATTGCTAATTATAGCAGACTTTAAATCTGCATTAACCTTACCCGGTTCACCTATCAACTCGGGATTACCTACTTCTACGTAATCCATCATTTCAGGAGACTCTGCCTTGGTTTCAAATTCCAGCTGTTCACTATAAATCAAACCACGTTCATTACGTGCAAAACTACGTACATAATATTTCGTTTCTGGAAGCAGATTTTTAATTGTATACTCATAACTACCAGGGTCAGACATATCTATTTTCACTTTGGTTTGTTGGTTTACTGAAGGATTGGGAGTAGATGCCCAACAAATACCAGCCGAATTAGAAGCAGCTTCACCCCAATCTATCAATTCCGCCGTTACCATAGCCGCATTGTGCGTGATAGAAGATTCATTTACCGTCACAGCACCTAATTTCGGAGTAGTTTTACCGCTACTTACAATCTCTTTCTCATCATCACTGCACGAGAAAAAAGCCAAGCTACTCACCAACAGAGCAGACAAGCCGAGTAATAATTTCTTGGTTTTCATAATAATAAGTTATAAGTTATTAGTCTTTATAAGTTATCTTAATCAGTTGGGTCTTCCCAAACGGCACGTTCAGATTTAAGTCGATACCATCTACCGCAAGAGTGTAAGCCACCGGGCAATCGGTTTCTACATCGAGAACCTTAGCTACCTTGCCAGGAAGTTGACGCAAAGCCACCTTGCTGTCGCCCAGCTGTGTTTCGTGGTTTACTACAAACAGGTAAGCCACCTTATCGGACGAACGTAAGCCAGCTTCCACATCCGGATTGGAAGAATATACATGTGACGTTATTCCATTCTCGGCAAAGGCATTACGCACCCAATTATAAAGGGCATCGAGTGTAACCTGATCATCCGTTTTGCAAGCCTGAAAGTAGGTATCTTGCATACAAAATCCAAAAAGCGTGACATTACCCTTTTCTAGTTTACGGGTCAGCATCATAGGCGTGCCGTTCTTCGAACTGCCCTTTACGGTTGCTTCGGTTGCCTTGCAAGTGCGTGGTGACACAATTTGCATCTCATTCCAGGCATCAAACTGATACTCACTGTCTGTCACGTTATTTGCAGGTGGGAATGAGTACTTGGCAGGAAGATTGACAAAGGGAACCCACTGTCCTTCACGCTTCACACGTTTGGTAGAGGCATCGGTCACACCAAACAAACGGTTCATCGTATCGCTTGCCTTTTTGTGTTCGTTCATTTGGGGCACACAGTCGGCTATCACTGTTCCACCGTTTTCCACAAAGCGGGCAATACGTTCCGCCACCTTTTCCGGCAACAGGGTTACATCGCACAGCACCAAGGCTTGATAACCGTTTAAAGTATCATCAGTAATTTGCTCTTCATGCAAAATGTCAAGTTCGCCAAAAGCACGCAGGAACAATTCGTAGCTCAAACCTACATTATAGTATTCTTCTTGAGTGAGCAGGTATTGGGTACGAGGGAACAGGAAACAAGCATTAGCCTTTACCTTGGGAGCATCGATAATGGCTGCCCCCTCCTTTTGAATAATACGCATGCCTCTGCCGTATTCATCCCAATGGTTTTGGTCTACCGGCAAGTTATGCCCCATATAGTCGGAAGGGGAAATGATGTAATCCGCTCCTCCGGCAATGGCAGTGTAAAGCACCTCGCGCTCCGACCAAAACTGCTCGGCACGTTCCTTGCCACGAAAACGCACAAACCATGCCTTGTTGTAAGTGCCTACCCAAAATCCCATCTTTTTGCCGTAAGCAGTGGTCATGTTACGCAGCTGCGCCATGGTGTAGTGCAGCTGGCTCATGCGAGGCTTGCGATACACACCGGTTTCTCCGTAACGGTAATCAAAAGTCAGATAAGGATAAATATCATAAACGAATAGGTCGGCATAATCACCACCCCAATAGAACACATCATCCATAGCCATCCGGCTATTCGAGTTTACACCGCCACCATACACATTGTGGCTGTCGTGAGTCATGGCAATCCGTACACGCGGATCGAATTCACGCACAATTTTAGCCGTCTTCAACCACCCGTCTCGGAAGATAAGCGACTGAAAATTCAGAAAATCCAATTGCTTACGTGGATTCTTGCAAGCCTCTTCGAAACTTCCAGGCATGGCATAACCATATCGGCGTTTGAATTCGACACGAGTAGCGGCAGAATAGTCTAAAAACGGTTTACGATGAAACGGCTCGTCAATATAAGGGAACACATAGTCGGGACGGGTGAGTTGAGCCAACTGCGCCAGCCCCTTTTTCACGTTCTTGCGCACCACTTCTTCGTATTTCGGGTCATACACACTGACCTGTGGAGCCTCATCGCGGATAAAGTTCTCATGTCCATGCGTCATAAAATCTATCTGAAAGCCTTCACTTTGGAAGAGCTTCACGATGTCATTGCTTTTGGAGCTTTTGCAATCGCGTATCCAGATATTGCTTACACCATGTCCACGTAAATCGTCCAATGTAGAAGACACGAATTCCTTATCCTCCGCAATTTCGAAATATTGCAGACTAAAAGGGAATGGACGGTACGTCTCGGTCTTTTGCTGCGCTTGCGTAGAGAACGGCAACAGAGAAAATAGATAGAATAAAGTATAAATTGAATTTTTCTTCATATATCACAGGTTTTAGTAATTACCCTCATTGCGATGATCACCATGTGGGCGCACAGTTCGCTTCAGAGGAATAGACATGCCATCGGTCGTTTCCAACCAATCGTAAAGGTCAGCATCCAATTGTTTGATTATATCTTGATACTCAGATGCAGCTATCCGGTTACACAGTTCATCAGGGTCCTTGTCCAGATCATAGAATTCGTTGGTATCCCATATACCATGATAGCGGATATACTTATAGTGGTCTGTGCGTACACCATGCATCGTAGGTGTTTGCGGATACTCATGTTCCCAATAGTATTCATAGAATATGCGGTTACGCCAAGGTATCTCCTTCCCTTGCAACAAGGGGATATACGATTCACCCACCATTTGAGAAGGTTTGTCTAAGCCGGCACACGATAGTATCGTAGGAGCGATGTCTACATTCTGCACCATGGGCTTTAATGTCTGCCCGGCGGGGAACAAGCCCGGAGCACGAATCAGCATGGGAACACGTACCGATGCTTCGTAGAACTGACGTTTGTCTATCAATCCATGCTCACCCCAACAGAAACCATTGTCACCCATATAGATAACCACAGTACTTTCGTCCAAACCCATTTCCTGCAAGCTGTCTATCACACGACCGATACTTTCGTCCACAGCACGCAAAGTCTCACAATATTTACGTACTTCATCTTTCCAGTTGCGACGACCGTTGTAACAGTAATCCACACCATGCCAACTTTCACGTTGCATCTTCACCCAATCGGGTTTCATTTGCTCTCCATAATAATCTTTACCCGAAAGCGGTTTACCCGCTTCCGAAGGTTTGTTGGGTGTAGGCGCAATACCATAGTGAGGATTTTCAAACGAAGCCGGAAGCGGAACTTCCTTATCAGCATAGCACCCTTCATATCTCTTAGGAGCCTGAAACGGGTCGTGAACACCTTTATGCGACAAGTACACAAAGAAAGGTTTGTCGGCTGCGTGCTGTTTACGGATAAAATCGATTGCATGGTCGGTCAACAAATCTCCCAAATAAGTACTGTCCTTGAATTCTTTCCATTCACCATTGATATTGATTTCAGGATCCCAGTACACTCCCTGTCCGCGTATGCCTTCCCAGTGGTCAAAGCCGGGTTGAGGTTCACCGGTATCGTTGCCCATGTGCCACTTTCCAAAGAAAGCGGTCTCATACCCGGCGGCTTGCAAATATTCGGGAAAGAAGGTCAAACCTTCGGGTAGAGGAGCATTGTTATCTACCACTTTGTGTGTGTGCGAATAGAGTCCAGTCAGGATAGAAGCCCGGCTGGGCGAAGAGAGAGATGTAGTAACAAATGCGTTCTGTATGTACGCACCCTCACGGGCCATCCTGTCCATGCAGGGGGTTTCAAGCCAGGAAATCGTTTCCAAGAATCCCATATAATCGTACCGATGGTCATCGGAAAGGATAAATACCACATTGCGTGGTTTCACACCTTCTATATGATTCAACTTCAATTTTTTATCGACAGAAGTCGCACAACCTCCCAATAAGGCACCGCCTGCTGCCGCAAGCGATATTTTATATATTACATTATTTGTAAGCATCTCTAAGTGTCTTAATACGTAATTGTTTTTCAAAGTCTTGTGGTGACAGGCTCGTCTCCACATCGAATGTCACGGGATGACCGGGAAGCAGATCGAAAAAATTCTTGCTGAAGAAATAATCCTGACCATCAAGTTCCATAAACACACCACGTGCAAAAGCATCTGTACGCAATGTTACACGGAAACCATATTCCTTGGGCTCTATCACCGGATTAATGGTTGCCTTCTGATAATTCATCTCTTTCTGCTTGGTCAGAAAGCAATTGTTCATATAATGTTTCTTTTCACTATGTACCCTGAAATCTGCATACACTACCACATCACCGAGGGCATAATTACCTATCAAACCTCTCACTTCCCGCTCGGTCACCTTCAGACTTTCATCAGCTTTTAGGCGGACATTGCGTGTAAATCCGTTTACCCGTTTACCTTTCATGTCGTACACAGTAACCTCAAGTTGGCCTTTTACCTGTTCCCTGCGGTCGCTTACAACCCACACTTCCAAACGTCCGTCACGTTCGACGGGTGATACCAAAATGTCATCATAAGCATTCTCTACGAAATAGTGCAACGCTTTCCAGCGACCATAATAGTCACGACTGCTCCACGAGGCCACAGGCCAGCAATCGTTAATCTGCCAATACAGTGTACCCATGCAATAGGGTTTATCGCGACGATGTGCTTCCATGGCAATTTTCACAGCATCGGCCTGAAGTATCTGGGTCATGTAGAGCAGATTCTCAAAGCCTTGCGGTTCGCAATATTCATTCTGCAAGTGCTTCCGTATGCGTTCGTTGGCATTGTGACCACCACGCTGGTGCCACATCATGGCATCTGACAAGATGTCTTGGTCTTCCTGTTCGGGTGCATAGCGTTTTACGGTCTGCATTTCGGGGAACGACTGGAAACCGTATTCGCTGAAAAAACGGGAACGCTCATCCCGATAAGCGATGATCGGGAAAGCACCGGTCCAAACGCCCCAAAAGTGACGGTCACCGATATTCTTTTCCTGTGCCACTTCTTTGGTTGCAAACGGAGAGGAAGGAGTGTAAGGAACATCAAGAGCATATTCGTTCACCACGTTGTTGAGCACATCAAAATACTGGTCGCAATATTGTTTCCAAATTTTTTCGGCATAAGCTTTGTTCTGACGTTCGTAGTTTTCTTTCCACCCCCAACTGAACCAAGCTGTCTGGTTTTCGTTGTTACCACACCACACGGCCAGTGAGGGATGGTTACGCATACGTTTCACATTATCGATAGCCTCCTGACGGATATTTTCAAGCATTTTACCTTCGGCCGGATAGAGGCTGCATGCAAACATGAAATCCTGCCAAACCAACAGTCCGTTACGGTCACAAAGGGTATAGAATTCATCGTTCTCATAAATGCCTCCTCCCCACACACGTAGCATATTCATGTGTACAGCTACCGCATCGTCAACAGTCTTCTTGTAATCGGCCATCGTTACACGAGGCAGGAAATTGTCTGAAGGAATGTAATTAGAACCCTTGGCAAACACCCGCACACCGTTAAGGCGGAAATAGAAGCTCTGCCCGTTTTTGTCGTTGTCACGAACCAATTCAATGGTACGGATACCAGTAATCTGATTACGGCTGTCTACCAGCTTGTCATTGAAACTCAGTTCCGTTAGAAAGTTGTAAAGTTCCGGCTTGCCCAATCCGTTGCACCACCACAGGCGGGGATTGTTTATTTCAAGGCTTACATTGACATGGTTTGCTCCCTGTTTTAAATTGCAGACACTGCTACCTACAAGGGTCTTAGTGTCAGCATCCAACACCTTGATCCGTGCTCCGCTTACAGGTTTTTCGCTGTTCACCTCTACTATGCAAACCATTTCTGCCTTGCGCTTGCCGAGACATTTGGTCTGGAAAGCCAAGTCTTCAATGCGGGCATCGTTCCAGCTCTCCAACACAACGGGACGCCATATGCCCGATGTAACCAAGCGGGGTCCCCAATCCCAGCCGTAGTGATAGCCGGCTTTACGAGCAAATATGCTGACCTGCTTACCAAACAGACCGCCGTTTTGCGACTGGTCATTACCGGCTTCGTAGTGATAAGGCAACGCCTCCCACTTGGGAATATCTATTTTTATAGGCGAGTGAAAATAGACTTGCAGCACATTTCCTCTCTCTTTCAGCTTGTCCGACACATCCACCGGCCAACGACGGAACATATTGTCGGCCGAGAGTATTTTTTCGCCATTGAGTTCAACATCGGCATAAGTATCGAGTCCGTTAAACACAAGGCGGTAGTTTCTATTTCCCAACATATTGACGGGTATGTCAAATGTCGTTTCATACACCCAGTCTTCTTTGTCCACCCATTGGGCGGCACGTTCGTTTAGGCGGAAAAATGGGTCTTCTATCAACCCGTGTGCCAACAAATCGGTATGAACCACACCAGGCACGATAGCTGTGCGCCATTGTTGCAAACGGGCCTGACGGAAACGCCAGCCTTTGTTCAACTCGCTCCGCACCATTCCGGCAGGTGCGGCTATTGCCGTACCTGCTAAAACAGCAGTGATAAACATGAATGTCAGTATACGCAATCTATTAAACATAGTTCATTACTTTTTTTTAGGAGTGATTTTAAGCAAACGGGTCACACCAGTAGGAGTACCTTCTACAGCCATAACCGTAAAGCGTACACCACCATCGGAAGTACGAACAAAATCGACAGCACGTCCCCATTCCACATCCATAATTTGACCTACTTCAAAACCTAAATCGCGAAGGATTACATCGGTTGTCGCATTTTCGGCTTCGTGATTGATTATAAAGCAATAAGCCTCATTGCCGTGCAAACGCACGCCTGCTTCCATATCGGGATTGGAAGAATACACACGCGATGTCACGCCGGTCGAAGCAAATACATCGTGCATCAGTTGCTGGAGTTCTGCACGCGATTTTGTATCGTCGTCCATCCAAGTCTGGAAATAAGTGTCTTGCAAACAGAAACCAAAGAGGTAGCATTTGCCCTTGCCTACGTTACGGGAAAGCAACAAAGGGAAACCGGATTTCAACGTGGTTTCCACCTTAGCATCAGCGACCACACAGTTGCGGGGAGTCACTACACGGAAACTCAAGTCCTGGCCATAGGCCTTGCCCTGGCCCTGATCGTAGTTCTTCACCGGTTTGACAGGAGCTTCTTTCACAAAAGCCCATCGTGCCGGAAGCATCGAGAACGGATTCCAGGTACCTTTCTGCTCTACACGGTGGGTAGCGGCAGATTTTACGCCAAAAAGCTTTTTCATGCTTTCAAGAGGGGCGAAATAGGAATCGGTTTGAGGGACACAATCTGATATAACCACACCGCCACGCTTCACAAAGTCTGCAATATGGTCGGCCACTTCCCTAGGCAACATCTTCACATCGGCCATGACCAGAATGTCGTAACCGTTCATCTTATCGTCGGTTATCTGTTCTTCATGTATTATATCTAATTCGCCGAATGCACGAAGACAGAGTTCGTAGGTCTGCCCGATATTGAAACACTCTTCCTGCATCTGTACGTATTGTGTACGGGGAAAGAGGAAGCAGGCATGGGCTTTGGGCTTTTGCGATTCAGCGATAGCGCCACCTACTTTTTGCACGACACGCATGGCTTTGCCAAAGTCATCCCAGTGACGAGCATCAGAGGGGATGTTGATACCGGTAATGATAAAATCGCTACCGCCAGCAATGGCTGTATAAGCCAGTTCGCGCTCCATCCAATATTGCTTACGCATCTCCTCGTTCAGGTAACGGCGAAACCAACCTTCGTTGTAAGTACCTAACCAAAAGCCTAATTTCTTTCCATAAGTCGTGGTGAGATTACGCATTTGCGCCATGGTGTAGTGCATCTGGCTGATACGGGGTTTGCGTATCTGTGAAGGTTCACCGTAACGATAATCGAACATTGTATAAGGATAGATATCATACAAGAACATGTCTACGAAATCGCCTCCCCAATGAAACACATCATCTACTGCATATTTGGAATCGGAGTTTACTCCACCACCCATGGTGTTGTGGCTGTCGTGAGTCATTACTACCAAGGGACGGGCATCGTATTGCTTCACTTCTTTATAAATCTTACGCCAAGCCTCAACGAAAGTCAACGATTGAAAATTGATAAAGTCTAAGTGTTTGCGAGGGTCGCGTTTGGCTGCATAATACGATGAGGGCATGGCATAGCCGTATTTCTTCTTAAATGCCTTCTTCACCGGTTCGCGGAAATCGAATGAAGTGGTGTCGGCATGGAAAGGCTCGTCCATAAAGGGGAATATAGTGAATGGATTGGTCACTTTCTTCACGCTGCCCAATACCGGTTCGATGCGGGTGCGTACCGAATCAAGGTATTCCGGAGAATATACGCAATATTTAGGCGGATCGTTCCGGCGGAAAAGCTGTACGCCATTGGAAGTAAAATCAAGTTTCATGCCCAAACTCTGCGCATAGTCAAAGACCTTTGCATTGGCTCCTCCATTGGAGAATTCGCCGGCGGCAATGTGTGTACATCCATGCAAAATAATATTGTGAATTGTTTCACGCATGGTTTCATCGATCAAAGGAGGACGCTCATCTCGCCAGCCCTTACCCGAAGGAACGGGCGTGAACTGTACAGATACGGGAAAATAGTTCTTTGAAACACGAGGTGTTGTAGGGTCTTGCGCAACAGCGTCACCCGCTATTATGGCTACGCAAAGTAACAGCGATATTGAAGTCTTATTCATATTTTTCGTATTTGTTTAAGGGTGTTATGTTTGCTGATAATAAAAAGATGAGAGTGCAGTAAAAATCAAAAATTCCGCCACACTCTCTTTATCTTAATGTTATTCCAATCCTTCAGGGAGAGTGAAATTCATGGTCGTAAGCGTGACAAAACCGTCAGGCTTTACATTGAAACACACCACGCCGTTTGCATCCGAAGTTACAGACTCCAATTCGGTAAGCCCACCCATCAAGTCATCATTCCATGCCAATACACGGAATTTCATGTTGGCTGGAACGCCGGAAACCACAAAAGGTGTTTGAACTGTGGCGGTAGTCTGTGCATAAATGGTATAATTTGAACTACCATCACTCATTGCAGCACAATACTTATGTGTAGAATTAGTCAGTGAAGTAGTACTCAGCACTTTCCATCCGGGTTTACAGGAATGAATGAACGCCCAAGTCATCCAATAAGAAGGATACAACGGATAGCCATCCTCACCTGAACCGATTACCGGGAAATATTGATTTCCGTTATCATATTTAGCTTTGTAGCAATCCCATTTCACCAAGCCGGCAAAGCCTAAATTAAGTGCATTGATGTGGAATGTCACATGACGGAAAGCGCACTCGTTAGTCCAACCTATCGGAGTATTCGTTCCACGCAGATAACCTGGATCATTGAACGCACCGCCGGATTTCTCACCTCTCACACCATATTCTGTAATATAGCAAGGCTTGATTCCATTTCCTTCCATCTTGGATAAAAGGTCAGCCACACCACTCAAACGGTCAACAGGCTTAACTTTATCCCAATAATCCCAATAAATATGTGAAGAATAGCCATCAAGAAGTGTAGACATATTGGCTGCCATATATTCAAACCAAGTCTTCTGATTGTCCTGAACCAAATCACCACCGACTATATGAAGTTTATCCCTGATGCCCAATTCTTCCAAACGGTCAATAAATACTGCATATAGCACACGATAGTCATCGGGTGTAATCTTGGTAGAATTGACTTCGTTCTGAATCGTGATTTGTTTTACACACGTAAGACCTTTGTTTACTATCAAATCGTATATTTCATCAGCAAATCGGCCCATATCTTCCGGCAGAGAAGAATGCCAATAAGTCACATTCACCAAAGCGCCTGTTTTTTGAGCCAGTTCCACAGTACGTACAAAAGAAGTCTTGTATTCAGGATTATATCCGGACACATCACTCCAACACTTTTTATCAAAGAATATACGCACATACTGGGAACCTAATTCCAACACTTTCTTTTCTAGCTCCTTCACATTCTCTTCCGTCACCCCGTCACTTTCATAAGTACGTGTAGTGTAGAGATTGTTGTTATACTGCGTACCAAAACCTAAAAAATTATCAGTAATTACTTTACGGCCATCTATCGCAAAATCCACACCCGGTTGTCCTCCAACTACTTTGGGAGGTTGATGCTCATCTTCATAGCAAGAAGCAAACACCGATGCTGCAACCAAAACAGCACAAGACAAAAGTATATTCCATTTCATTTCTTTTACGTATTTAAGTTCATTCTGCCCACACATTTTATAGGCAAATGGTAGGCAGGATTATAGTTTAAAGATTTTATTTCACCCAGCGACCGTACAGTGTCACATCCAAATAGATGGGCATTGTTTTCAGATCATAAGCTGGAAACTTCATCTCGGCATCTTTTTTGGTATTGTTCGCCGAAGCCTTGTCAGTATACCAGCCTGCAAATTCATAATTGGCACGAGTCATTTCAGGCTCTGCAAGAAACTCACCTGCCTGCACAGTAAACTGAAGAATGTCTCCTTCGCTACCCGGATTTTGGTTGGTCACCAACGTTACCTGACAAGCTGTGTTCACCTCGTCGTCGTCACAACCCATAGGAAAAAGAGTGACAAGCACCACCATTCCTATATACAATCCTATTTTATATAAACTTTTCATTTCTTTTTCTTGTTAGATTAAAAAAACTCATGTTTTACTCTTCGTCAGTGCCACCACTTTGCGGCCACCCCGGATTCTGTTCCAGATGGCTACCATTGCGTCTGTAGTAGTCTATCTCATACAGAGGTACGCACTCCCAATAGTTACGGTCGAGCACATAACCGTTGTCAGCATTGCGAGGAGTCATAGACACCTTCAAGTAACCTGCACCTTTTGCACTACCGGCATTTGAAGTGACAATACCGTTTTCGTCACACAAGATGTGTCCCTTATACTGATCGTTCTTCTCCAACCAACAACCGATAACCTTTTTAGGATAGAGATCGGAATTCAAGTAGTTAATCTTGCGCCAGCGCTTCAGGTCATTCAGACGGAAGCCCTGATACACCAACTCTACACGACGCTCACGGCGTATCTCCCACAAGAGGGCAGGAACGTCCTGGTCACGGTCAGCATCATCAAACACCACACCGCCTACAGCTGGTTGTCCGCCGACAATCTGCAACTTAGCCAATTTGCCGCCAAAGCTAGCGCGAGTACGCAACTGGTTGATTGTGGCATCAATATCGTCTTGAGTTACCGTATACTTACCCATCGTTTCCAATTCGGCAGCCGCTTCGATGTAGTTCATCATCACTTCTCCCAAACGGATGATAGGAGCATCGGTCACGTTGAAACTTTGGGTTGATTCAAGGTCGTCTTCGTGTTGTTTGTTCAGGAACAGCCAACGCTTGTAACCGCTTTTTGCATAGCCTGGATACTCGCCATACTCCACATAGTAATCATTCTCGAAGGTCTGGTTAAGACGCGGGTCACGGTTGGTCATTTCGTTTGTAGCGGTCTTGTCGCCCTTGAACTGGGGGTTCACACCGGTAGTCGTCTTGATAGGCATACCGTTAAGGCACAGGTAAGAATTAATCAAATCCTTGGTACCGGAATGACCTTGCACAGTCATGCTACGGTCGTAAGTCATAATGGCATGGGTCACCTGGCTGGTTTCATACTGCCGCCACAGAATCATCTCCTGCTTTACAGTAGCTGTCTGGTTGATGTCGAGTGTAGAGAAAAGGTCGTGGAAGCTCGGACACAGTTTGTAACGGTTGGACGACATCACCCTCCAAGCGGCATCTTTGGCAGCTTGCAGGTATTTGGCTACAGATTCCATCTGCCCCGATGTCGTGGCGGGGTCATATTTCAACTTGGTACCCATCAACAGCATATGACGGCTCATAAAGGCATCGACCACATCTTTGGTAATAACCTGACCATTGGGACCTGTTTTGGTATCGCTTATCAATACGTTCTTCGAAGCGAAGTCGTAGTCTTCAAGTATCTTGTCCATTACGTAGAACACGTCGTCCTGTTTGCGGAACAGGTCGTTCGATTCGACGGTCAGTTCGTGGTCGTAGTAAGGAACATTCTTGTAGGCATTAACAAATTGTATGTAATCGTATGCACGGAAGAAGCGGGCAATTCCGCGCCAATGGTTGGCGGCCTCCTCGCTCCAATCCTTGACACGCTCCACTCGGTCCACAAAAATATTGTCGCAGCGGATGTTGGTCATGTGGCTGCCCCAACTGCCGCCTTTGACTACCGGAGCTGAAGCAAATCCGGAAAGAGTGGTATTGGTAAAGTCATCATTCAGTGCCTGGCGCTGCGACATCACACCACCACTATCACCACTACCATAGCCGGGGAAACGTGCGGCATAGTAGCCCATCGCATAACCTCGCACGTTGTTTTCATTGCACCAGAAATCGTCGTCCTGGAAAGAAGCAAGGGGATCTTTGGTGAGAAAATCATCACAACTCACCATTCCCAGAGCCATAAGTGAAATCAAAAATATCTTTTTCATAATCGGACTTTTTTTAAAGTTTAACTTGAATACCTACAGAGAACGTGCGGAAATAGGGATAGGTACGTCCAAAACTCTTTGTGTCGGTTGCCTTGCTACTCTGCTGTATTTCCGGGTCGATGGTTACATCAAGATTGTCGAGCGTAAAGAGGTTTTCACCGCTCACAAAAATGCGCGCCGAAGAGAGTGAAATCTTTTGCATCCATTGCTTGGGGAAGGTGTAACCTATCGTCAAGTTCTTAAAGCGCAGATAAGCCATATTCAGCAAGTAACGTGTCTGGGGCTGCCAGTTACCGTTGTGGTTGTTAGCACCGGCATCTCGAGGCGTAGGATAGAATGCGTCTGGATTGTCGGGAGTCCAATAGTCGGTCACTTGGTTCTGATACAGAGCTTCGTTTTTGGTGAAGCAGGGAATCACCAACGAACCTGTTCCCCAATAGTCGCGCTTGCCCACCCCTTGGAAGAAGGCGCTAAAGTCGATATCCTTCCAAGTGAATCCGGCACGTAGACCGAAGATGTAGCGAGGCGTGGTGTTGCCGATTACCTTCATATCACCGTGGTCCAAGTTGGTTCCCTTTCCGTAGTCCACCTTACCGTCGCCGTTCAGGTCTTTGTACTTCACATCGCCCGGACCGTAGTGGAATTGGTTGGCCGTGTTCAAAGCATCCTGGTTGGGAGTGTTGGAACCATAATACCAAATAGCGTTTGCCTCACCGTTATTACCGTCGAAGTCGCTTTCCTGGAACAGACGGTCGGTCTCGTATCCCCAGATTTCACCCATAATCTTGCCTTCGTAGTTCAGACCAATGTTACCGCCTTCTTTGATGTTGATTTCCTTGTTAGCATGTTTGGTGATTTTCGAGGTCGCATCGGACAAGCTTCCCTGTATGCTGATAGCCCAATCTTTATTCAATTTCTTATTGTAACCTATAGAGAGTTCCCAACCCATGGTAGACATCTCACCGAAGTTACGGGCAGGAGCAGCCGATCCCAAAGAGAGTGGCACCTCTTCACCAGCTGCCGCCATGTCGCGAGTGGTGCGCTTGTACCAATCGAACTCGATGTCGAGCGAATTGTCGAAGAACTTGGTGTTGATACCTACGTCGATGGTTTCCACGGGCTCCCAAGTCAGCGTGGTGGCTGCAACACTCGGAGCACCGAATGAGATGGGATTGGTTGTGCCTATCCACCAGTTAGAACGACCATTGCTAATGGTGCTCAGGTAACTGTGGCTGCCCACGTTGTTGTTACCGATTCGACCCCAAGAAAGGCGGAGCTTAGTAAACGACATCTTACTGATTTCCATGAAGTGTTCCATCCATTTTTCTTCAGAAAGCAACCATCCGACAGAAACCGAGGGGAAGGTGTCCCAACGGCAGTTTTTGCTGAATTTGGAAGCGCCATCACGACGAAGGTTGAACTCAAATAGGTAGCGGTCCATCAGAGTGTAGTTCACACGTCCGAAGAATCCCAATGTGCTCCAATGTGACACACCACCGCTTGCCTCCATATTGGCCGAGTCGGTCAAGGGGAATTCGGGTTTGGTAGGGTCGTACAGGCCGAAACGCTTAGAGAATTGGCTTTCCGAGTAAGCATACTCGGCATCCATACCCACCATTAACTTAAAGCCATGCTTACCAAACTTAGCATCGTAGGTAGAATAGGCCTTGGCCACTTGGCGCTTGCTCCAGGAAGAGCTAAGCGACAACCAGTCTTCGGCAGGGAAGAAGCTCGATTCCCATTTAGTCAGTGTGGGATCGCTCCACAAATTGATACCGGAAATGGGAGTTGCCGCACGCTTGTCGTGCCCGTTGTTCGACACATAAGTATAATCGAAATCGGCAGTCCAACCTTTCATAAAGGTTAGTGTGGTGCCCACCTGGAAGCGACTCATGTCGGTTAGCTTGTGATTCATATGGACCTGTTCCAATTCCGTGCGAATATTCTTCAAGGGCTGACCATTGATAAGTCCGTACGGATAGGTTTCGGGATAACGGTAAAAGTTGAACCAATATTCATTCGAACCACTCAATCGAAACTGGGGGGAACGCTTGTCCGAGTGGGTATACATCAATCCTCCGCGCAGTTTCAGCCACTTGACAGGCGACACCTCAATGCGTATATTACCGTTGAAGCGGGTATAGTTATCCGATTCCGGTGTAATTTTAACTAGACCGTCCTGGCTGAGGAAACCAAAGCTACCGAAGAAAGAGTACTTATCGCCACCACCAGAGATAGAGACATTGTGCTTCTGCTGGAAAGAAGCCTTGTTCAGGAAGTCGTCTACATCCCAAGGACGATAGAAGTAGGGACGACCGTCACGGATTTCATAGTCGCGTCCGTACACCATCTCGTCACCCAGCTTCTTACCGCCATAAAGTTCCTTCCACTGGCGGATACGCTCCACACTGGTATCGTCATAATAAGCACCTAGGATATTGAACTGCGACGTGTTGGGAGCAGTCTTTCTCAAAGCCGCTAGCATATATTCCACACCCAAATCACCATCGGCAATCTCGGGAGTATTCACGGGCGACGACCATGCGAAGCTGTTGTCGTAAGAGAGTCTCGGCTTACCCTTAGCACCCTTCTTGGTGGTAATCAGAATCACCCCCCAAGTACCACGTGCACCGTAGATAGAAGCGGAAGCGGCATCTTTTAGCACTGATATGGATTCCACATCATTCGGGTTAACCATCATCATATCAGATATTTCTACGTTGTCGAGCAGAATCAGGGGACGGGACTGTGCATTTAGCGAACCGTGGACGCCACGAATATGGATGTCGGCAGCTTCGCCAATGTCACCGCTCGCCGAAGTTACCATCAGACCGGGAGCTGCGCCTTGAAGCCCTCGAGACAGGTCGGTAACCGGACGGGAGCCGATGGTTTGATCCATGTCTACCGTGTTCACGGCACCGGTCAGGTTGGCTCTCTTCTGTGTACCGTAGCCCACTACCACCACTTCGCTCAGCAACTGGGTATCTTCTTTCATCGTAACCTTAAACTGAGTCTTAGTACCGATGACAACTTTCTGAGTAGCGTAACCAATAAAGCTCACTTCAAGAGACAGACCTTTAGTAGGACTGGGTACCTTCAGAGAGAATTTTCCGTTAATATCGGTGATAGAACCGATGTCCGGATGCTCTTTCACAATCACGGAAGCACCGATTACGGGCATTCCCTCTGCATCGATTACTGTTCCACCAACAGTAACTCTACTATCCTGCGCCTGCATTAGCACACAGCAAAAGCACAGTAAAGTAAAAAATAAATTTTTCATGATACATTAAATTTATATGGTTAATATAGTGCTTCACATATATAAGGTATAAGAATCTGCAGTTTGACAATATCAACCGTGTTTTCCATACGATTTTCACATATTGCAAATGTATTCTATTTAACAACCATATTATCTATACTAAATGATACTAATACTGCAAAAAATGATTTTAATTCACTAAATAACGTAAGTTTGATATAACAGAATAAATATCCTGAATACTAGTAACATAGTGATAAAAGTATTAAATTTTGTCATATCGGCTTCGAGTGGAGAGGAAGCGTTGCAAATCCTTGAAAAAAATAACATTGACCTCATCATCAGTGATGTGATGATGGAGGAAATGGACGGGTTCGAACTCTGTGGGAAAATTAAAAGCAACATCAATGTTTCCCACGCTCCTGTCATTCTGCTGACAACCAACACGGCGGAAAGTAAAATCAAAGGCACTATTGGCATGCCCCCCAATGATTTCATCAAGGTCACCCGACTAAAGAAAGCCTGCAAAATGATGGTGGAGGGAGAATATCGGGTTACCGAAATAGGATTCCTCGTCGGGTTCAGCTCTTCTTCCTACTTTGCCAAATGTTTTCAAAAGCAATTTGGAATGTTACCGACAGAGTTTCTCAAAAAAATAAAAGAAGCCCCCTCATCCGCAACAAAATAAGTCGGCAAGCATCCTCCCTCTAAGCTAAATCTTAAGATTTTATTAAATTCTCCTTATAATATAAGGTAAGGAGAATCTTTTTTTTTACTTTTGTCCCCAAATATTATGGTACAAGCCATTCTAAAAGAAAGAATTATGCAGAAAAACCTTGTCATTGTCGAGTCTCCGGCAAAAGCAAAAACGATCGAGAAGTTTCTTGGGAAAGATTTCAAGGTCCTTTCAAGTTATGGACATATACGCGATCTGAAGAAAAAAGAATTCAGCATTGACGTAAAGAAGGACTTCAAACCCGACTACGAAATTCCGGCAGACAAAAAGGCTCTGGTTAGTACACTGAAAGCAGAAGCAAAAAGCGCAGAAACCGTATGGCTCGCATCCGATGAGGACCGCGAGGGGGAGGCTATTGCCTGGCATCTGTACGAAGTCTTAAAACTAAAACCTGAAAACACCAAACGAATCGTATTTCATGAAATTACAAAGAGCGCAATCTTAAAAGCAATCGAACAACCACGCGATATTGATCTCAACCTCGTAAATGCACAACAGGCACGACGGATTCTGGACCGTATCGTAGGTTTCGAACTTTCACCTGTACTCTGGAGAAAAGTAAAACCGGCCCTCTCTGCCGGACGTGTTCAGTCGGTTGCTGTTCGTCTGATTGTAGAGCGTGAACGTGAAATACATGCCTTCAAGACAGAAGCCGCTTATCGCGTCACCGCCATATTCCTCGTTCCAGACACAGATGGCAAGTCGGTGGAGATGAAAGCGGAACTGACACGTCGCATCAAGACGAAAGAAGAAGCAAAAGCTTTCCTCGAAGCTTGTCAGGGAGCCACTTTTACAATCGAAGATATCACTACCCGTCCGGTAAAGAAAACACCTCCTGCACCGTTCACCACTTCTACATTGCAACAGGAAGCTGCACGTAAATTGGGATACACCGTTGCGCAGACCATGATGCTTGCACAACGCCTGTACGAATCGGGATTTATCACTTATATGCGTACAGACTCTGTCAACCTTTCGGATTTTGCAACAATAGGAAGCAAAGAGGCTATCATTAAAATGATGGGAGAAAACTACGTACATCCCCGTCACTTTGAGACAAAGACCAAAGGTGCACAGGAAGCTCATGAGGCTATCCGCCCTACCTATATGGAAAACCAATCCATCGAAGGGTCAGCACAGGAAAAGAAATTGTACGACTTGATATGGAAACGTACCATCGCTTCCCAGATGGCAGATGCGGAGCTGGAAAAGACAACTGCTACAATCAGCATAAGCGGTAACAAAGATGTATTCACAGCTACCGGCGAAGTGATCAAGTTCGACGGATTCCTGCATGTATACCGTGAGTCCTACGATGATGACAATGAACAGGAAGATGAAAGCCGCTTATTACCTCCTTTGAAAAAAGGCCAGCGACTGGAATACGGCCCTATCATCGCAACCGAACGGTTCACTCAACGCCCGCCACGCTACACGGAAGCAAGTCTTGTGCGCAAACTGGAAGAATTGGGTATCGGACGTCCGTCTACGTACGCTCCGACAATTTCTACTATCCAACAACGCGAATATGTGGAGAAAGGAAACAAAGATGGGGAAGAACGCCTGTTCAACGTATTAACCCTGAGAGAAAATCAGATTAAAGACGAAAATCATACTGAAATAACCGGTGCGGAAAAAGCGAAATTATTTCCTACGGACACAGGTATCGTAGTCAATGATTTCCTCACTGAATATTTCCCGAACATTCTGGATTACAACTTCACAGCCAGTGTAGAAAAGGAATTTGACGAAATTGCAGAAGGAGAAGCGCAATGGACTTCCATCATGAAAACTTTTTATGATAAGTTTCACCCGTCTGTAGAAAATACTTTGGCTATCAAGACTGAACATAAGGTAGGAGAACGCATATTGGGCGAAGATCCGGTAAGTGGCAAACCTGTTTCAGTTAAGATTGGACGTTTCGGTCCTGTCGCACAGATCGGCACGGCAGATGATGAAGAAAAGCCTCGCTTTGCACAAATGAAGAAAGGGCAGTCTATGGAAACCATTACATTGGAAGAGGCACTGGAATTGTTCAAATTACCCCGTACATTAGGCGAATACGAAGGAAAAGCAGTAAGTGTGGGTGTGGGGCGTTTCGGTCCTTATGTTTTACATAACAAGGTATATGTATCTCTGCCGAAAGCAGCCGATCCGATGACCATCACTTTGGAAGAAGCGGAGCAACTAATTCTGGAAAAACGCCAGAAGGAGATGGAACGTCACCTCAAGAAGTTTGAAGAAGAACCGGAACTTGAAATTCTGAACGGACGTTACGGACCTTATATCACTTACAAAGGTTCCAACTATAAGATTCCCAAAGATATTGTTCCACAGGATTTGACATTGAAAAGTTGCTTGGAACTAATCAAGGCACAGAACGAAAAAGAGCCTGGTACAACCAAGAAAAGGAAAACGGCTCCAAAGAAAAAATAAACGGAAAAAAGGTGTTGCAATGATTATCAGAGCAACACCTTTTTCCGTTTATAACATATTGTTCAAGAGAATATTACATTCTAGAAGGAACTTCAATACCCAGCAGTCCCATTCCTAAACGAACGACTTTAGCCACATTGGCAGAAAGAGCGATACGGAATACTTTCACCGCTTCATTCTCTTCACGTAAAATGCTGAAGTCATGATAGAACTGATTATATTCTTTCACCAAATCGTATGTATAGTTGGCAATAATAGACGGGCTGTAATCTTCACCGGCCTGCTTCACAACGGCTGCAAAATCAGCTACCATCTGAATCAGTCCTTCCTCCTTTTCACTCAATTCGATTCCTACCGGGATTTGTTCGGGAACAACAATACCGGATTCGGCCGCTTTCCGCAGAACCGATTGGATACGCGCGTAGGTATATTGTATGAACGGTCCTGTATTACCATTGAAATCAATGGATTCTTTCGGATTGAATGTCATATTCTTACGGGCATCAACCTTGAGGATAAAGTATTTCAAAGCACCCAACCCCACAATACGGGCGATATCATCCGCTTCTTCCTGTGTCAAGCCATCCAACTTGCCAAGTTCCTGTGAAGTTTCTTTAGCGGTAGCGATCATCTCTTCCATCAAATCGTCGGCATCCACTACTGTACCCTCACGGGATTTCATCTTACCTTCCGGCAATTCCACCATTCCGTAAGAGAAATGCACCAGACTCTTTCCCCACTCAAAACCCAATTTATCGAGCAAGATAGAAAGTACCTGGAAGTGATAATTCTGCTCATTACCCACAACGTAAATCATCTTGTCAATCGGATAATCAGCGAAACGAAGTTTGGCCGTACCAATATCCTGTGTCATGTAGACAGAAGTTCCGTCACCACGAAGCAGCAGTTTGTGATCCAATCCTTCGGCAGTCAGGTCCGCCCATACTGAACCATCTTCTTTCTTGAAGAAGAAACCCTTCTCGAGCCCTTCCATCACCTTCTCTTTTCCTTCGAGGTAAGTATTGGATTCATAATATATCTTGTCGAAGCCGACACCCATCATCTTGTAAGTCTCATCAAATCCTGCATATACCCAGTTGTTCATCATCTCCCACAATCCGCGTACTTCCGGGTCACCGGCTTCCCACTTCACCAACATCTCACGGGCTTCCTGCATCAACGGAGATTCCGCTTCGGCTTTCGCCTTCGCTTCTTCATCGTTCATCCCCTGAGCTGTAAATTGAGCCATCAGTTCCTTCACTTCGGCTTTATAATGCTTATCGAAAGATACATAGTAGTCACCCACCAGATGATCGCCCTTCTTGCCCGAAGTCTCAGGTGTTTCACCGTTTCCGTATTTCTTCCATGCCAACATGGATTTACAGATATGGATACCACGGTCGTTTACAATATTTGTTTTAACCACCTTATTGCCGTTCGCAGCCACAATGTTAGCCAATGCGTTACCTAAAAGGTTATTGCGCACATGTCCCAAGTGAAGCGGTTTGTTCGTATTCGGAGAAGAATACTCAATCATCACCAATGGAGAAGTCTCGGTAGCCTGCACCAACCCGTACTGTTCATCGGCTTGAATCTCATTGAGCAACTCAATCCATGTAGCCGACGCAATAGTCAGGTTCAAGAACCCTTTTATCACATTAAAAGCAGCTACAGCCGGTTCGTTGGCTTTCAGATACTCACCGATCTCCTGGGCTGTCTGCTCCGGTCCTTTTCTTGACATTTTCAGGAAAGGGAACACGACCAGAGTCAGATGTCCTTCAAATTCTTTCTTCGTTTTTTGCAACTGCACCATCTTTTCAGGGACTTCCTGACCGTAGAGTGCTTTGAGTCCGTTGATGACGGACGCTACAAGTTTATCTTCTATCTTCATATTTACAATTATTTTCTGCGTACAAAGATACAGGATAATTTATAAAGGTTGCTCTTCTGAAGAAGAATTATTCTTCGCACCACGCTGATATATAGAAGGTGAGACTCCGAATTGCATCTTAAAACGTCTGCTAAAATAGAACGGATCATCGATACCTACCCGATAGGAAACCTCAGCCACTGTCAAATTTTCACCGGAAAGCAACAGTTCCGCAGCCTTTTTCATACGGATGATACGCAAGTATTCGTTAGGAGCATAACCGGTTACCCCTCGTATTTTCTTGTAAAATGCGGTACGCCCCATCTTCATTAGTGAAGCAAATTCATCAATAGTCAGTTCCGGTCGGGAAAGATGTTTCTCCAAAACAAGATTCAGACGATCGGCAAATTCCTTATCCCTGTCTGTAGAACAGACTGCCGGACGCATGATTCCCGGCTCATTCAAGTACTTCTCACGCAGCTTGTCACGCTGTTCGATCAATTGGAATACACGTGCCAACAGTAACTTAATGCTGAACGGTTTAGGAATATAAGCATCCGCACCGGACTCTATACCTTCCAGATATTTCTCCGGCGAACTCAAAGCAGTCAGCAGAATAATGGGAATATGACTCGTATCAAAGTCCGACTTCAACTTCTTTGTGACCTCAAAGCCTGTCATTCCAGGCATTAGAACATCGCAGATAATCAGATCTGCATCATAGGAACGTGCCTTCTCGAAACCGGATGTACCGTCGGCAGCCACTTCTACTTCAAAATAAGCCCCGATCTCCTCTTTCAAGAACTGGCGGATATCATTATCATCCTCTATTATCAATATCTTCCGTTTATTCAACGGATTTTCTACTTTCCCAAACTCCTGCAGTTCACGTTCTTCCTCCCCGAAATCGTTCCCCCCTGCCCAATGGGCATCATGTGCATTGGCTTCTCTCAGCAACGCATTATTCGCAACAAGAAAATCTTTTTCTTCATAGACTGATTTGTCCGTCGGAACAGAGACAGTGAATACAGAGCCACCACCCTCGTTATCCGCATACTTGATTGTTCCCTTATGAACCTGCACCAATTCATGAGTCAGATGTAGTCCTACACCGATACTGTCGCCAGAGAAACTGCTTTGCATAAAACGTTTGAACAACTCAGCCTGTTTTTCTTTAGGTATTCCAACTCCGGTATCCGAAACCTGTATCTGTAGCATTTTCTTCACTTCATCCACCGTGACGGATAAAACAATACACCCATTGGAAGGAGTATATTTAAAGGCATTCGACAACAGGTTATAAGTGACCTTATCCAGATTTCCCTTATCAATAAACATCTTATAGGAAGGAACAGAAGGATTAAACCGGAAATCCATCTTCTTCTGTTCGGCTATATCACCAAAACTCAGGAAAATCTCATAAAGAAAAGCTACCACATCTGTCTCTTCCAACGACAAAGCCAATTTATTATTCTGCATTTTGCGGAATTCCAATAATTGATTAATCAGCCTCAACATACGCTGCGTACTCTTATCCATCGTCTTTAAAGGATGCACCAATTCTTTAGGGATATCACTGATACGCTGTATCCGTTCCAACGCACCTTGAATCAACGTAAGCGGAGTGCGGAACTCATGAGAAATATTTGTAAAAAAGACCAGTTTGTACTCAGTCAACTGTTTCTCCACACTGATACGATTTCGCAAACGGCTGAAATTACGGACAACCCGGTAAGTAAAGTACAGAGCGACCATGACCAACAAAGCATAACAGAGGAAAGCCCATCCTGTTTTCCAGAACGGAGGCTTGATCACAATAGTCAGAGTTGTCTCCTTATCATTCCAAATACCAGCCTCATTGCAAGACTTCACATGCAGGATATACGTTCCGGGATTCAGATATTTATAGGAAGCAAAATTAAGTGAGGAAGGAGCACTCCATTCCTTGTCGTAGTTTTCAAGCCAATACATATATTTAGCCTGTCCGCTATCAGAATAATCGAAGGTAGAGAAGTCTATCAGGAAAGAATTCTGAAAATATTTAAGTTCCATTCTGTCGGAGTAAGCCAGCGAATGTGTCAATGGAGAGTCCGTAGTTCCGGGAACTACTTGAATCCCATTGACATATAAATCCGTAAGAACCACCGGCAAGAAGGATTCATTGCTTTTTATCTGCTCGGGATCAATAATAGTCAGTCCGTAATTCGTACCGAACAGCAATCTGCCATCCGCCCCCACGTATGCACAATTCTCACTATATACATTACTCAATGTATACGAAGAGAAGAAGTAGTTGTCGAACGACTTCGTATCCGGATCAAACTTGGAGATTCCATATTCAGTTGCAATCCAGAGTTTTCCATGCTTATCCTCCAGAATGGACTGGACTACATTATTGACCAGCCCTTCATTTACTCCATAATGTTCATATCTCAGTACATTATAGTTATCTTCCGGTTGGCAGAGATTAAGCCCCATCCCCGAAGTTCCGGTCCATATCCGTCCCTTACTATCTTGAAAAATACATTTTATCTCATTACTACAAAACTTTCCGTTCGTATGGCTGAACCAATGATAATTTTCAGGGTCGGCAATTAAAGAATCCGGATGGAAGATACAAATCCCCTCACTAGTTCCCATCCATATCATCCCATTCTTATCTTCCTGAAATGCACGGACCATCTGTACCCCATATCTCCCCTGAAAAAAATGCCGGAACTTATAGGTACCCTCCGAAGCAGGCTCCGCCAGATCAAGCCCGCCCCCAAATGTCCCGATCCACATCCGGTCCTTAGCATCCCGACAAATAGCAAATATATTATTGTTGGATAGTGTCGTAAGATCCAGCTTATCATGCCTATACCAATCCTCTCCTATCTTCAGTCCTTCGCCACGTGTTCCCATCCAGAGCTTTCCTCCGGCATCCTTCTCCATCGCATAAATGTTCGATTGGTAATAGGTTTTATCCATCTTCCGGTTGAAATACGCATCATAAGTAAAAAGACCACCTTTACGAGTAGTAATTCCGATATCACCATTCGGCATTTCCTCTATCATACGTATAGCATTAGAACGGTCGAACAGCTCCGGACTTTCCGGATAAATACGGGTAGTCCCCTCATTCAAAACCGAAATGCGGGCTACTCCCGAATATTCGGAACTCACCCATATTCCTCCTGCCCGGTCCTCCATAACAAACAACAGGAAATCAGAATTGATATAACTGTTTTCAGTAATACCTGCTGCAAAATGTTCCAGCTTGTCTTCAATAGGATCATAAGCAAACAGCCCGTTTCCATAAGTCGAGATCCAAATGATTCCTCGAGAATCATGAACAATATGATAGCGTTCAAAATCAATATGGTCGAGTTTGTCCTCCGGTATAAACTGAAAAGATTTCACTTTACCGGTGGCTGCGGAAATGTAATGAACACATCCCGTGCGGTTATAAATCCAGTAGTCTCCACGATTGTCACAAATCACTTCTCCTTTTTTTATATCCAAATGAGTGTCAGGAGTCAACGTATATTTTACGAGATCATAATTATACACCCCCGTACTGGTAAGTATCACCCATTTATCTTTAATACGAAAATCATCCGTAAGAGACATCTTTCCGGCAACCGCAGAAAGTGCAGCTTGTTTCAGCAGTTCCTGAGTCTTTTCCTGATAAGAATAAATATCTCCATTTTCTGTAAGGAAATAAACTCTATCCCCATTAGCCAGCATAGAGACAAAATGTAAGGCACGGTCTACGATCTTAACCTCACCGTCTACGACCAAAGCCAACCCCCGTTTCGTGCCGATCCAAATACGTCCGTCATTATCCTCGCGTACAAAGTTCACCCGATTATCCGGTAAGTTTCCCGCTTCCGTCTTAAATACAGTAGAAGTCAATATCCCCTCTTCTTGATGTATAACTCTTCTAACTCCGTTATCCGGATGCCACAACCAGACATCTCCACAAGAAGCCAGGAATAGTTTCGAATAATTCCGGTCCTGATCCTCCGGTTCCATATATTCTACAAAACACGCCTTCTGCAGATCATAGCAGCTATACAGACGAACAGTAGTTCCCATCCACAGAAAACCATGTTTATCTTCGGTGATATTAAAGATCCGGTTATCTGCCAACGATGGCTTCCCATCATTTCCCGGTTGGAAAGTCAGAAAAGAATTACCGTCATAGCGGCTTAATCCGTTCAATGTGCCAAACCACAAGAAGCCTTTGCTATCCTGATACATATACCGTACGGAGTTACTGGGCAATCCATCACTCGTTTTCATCTGGCGGGAACGTAATTCAATACCCGCATAGGTATTAAGAACAGAGATTAGAAACAAAATAAAAGCGAACAGGAATCTTTTCTTCATCATAGATTTCAAGATTAATAATAAATGTCTAACAAAAATAGCGAAGAATTTTGGAATAATAAAATTAGTCCGAACCGGAAATAAAACAAATTTATGCTCTCCCCAGTCCAGACTATACACAATTATTAAACAATCTAAAAAACCTCTATATATTCAAATACCACTTCTCTTCAGATGAGAAATCCGGCATGGATAATCCCGAACGCTCATATTTCCTGCCTATCACTTCTTTCAGATACTCACTGCCGGAGCCTGCCTTTTCCTTATTCATACGTCTGGCCACACGAATCAGATCACCCCAACGATGTCCTTCAAAAGCCAGTTCCAAAGCAGATTCTTCTATCAACAGTTTCTCCATACATTGTACATCTGTTTCACCGGCTTCCGGTTCCATCTCCTTAGCTTTCAACGATACACGACCGCGAATTCCCGTAAATTCACGCCAAGGACTACGATAGTAAGGCGCATCTATACTTCGTGCATCAAAGTAAAAAGGTTCCGGATAAGGCTGTCCGTATTCATAACTGGTCACACAGTCCCATTCTCTTTTAGCTTCCGATTCCGGAGTATAACGGTAAGTTGTTTTGAATCCTTCATTCAAAATCGAATAAGCAAGTTTCGTATACCCACAACGGTTCACAGCCTCCGCGTAACGTAGCAACACCTGTGCGGCACGATTCAAGAACCAACGTCCCTTTTTCTCATACGGCTTTGCCGGATCATAATCATATAAATACTTCTGAACTACATATTCACCATTTACCAGTTTGTAAGAAGAGTCACGCCCACGTCCGTCAAATTCCGCACCGTTCTTTTGTTCCTCCTTTTCCCATAAGTCGGTAACCGCATAGGCTGAAGGCATCAACTCATACTTTCCTTTTCCTTCATTGGCAAACAGTTCAATCAAGGGATAATAAGGTTCAAAAGCCGGATCATAGCTTATTGTCCAAATCAACTCACTCCACAAAGCAGACTTATCTGCCGGAAAAGCGAACATATTCAGCCAGGTATTCTTGTAACTGTTCATATCGCCATCCATATATCGTTCATAAAAGACCTGAAAATAAGTATCTCCACCGGTAGAATAGCTTCCGCAACGATACCTGACCGCATTAGCCGTAGAAGCCTTATTCTCGTCGGTAGACAGGAATTTACGATATTGCACGGCAGCCTCCCGGTAATTCCCGTTCCAAAGATAAAGATCTCCCAAAAGAATACGCTTGTTAACAAAGAATCGTTTTAGGTCATACGTATCCAGTTTATACTTTATCAAGTCACTATTCAGGTAATCCTCCAAAGTCGGCAAGTTCTCCATACATTCGATCAAACGGGGCAAGAGTTCATCCAACCCGATTTTCGGCAGTTGCTCCAGCTTCGAGGCATCTTCAACGGATACAGTAGGCTCCGTTACGTAAACCGCCTTTCCGAAATACATACCTACTTGCAGATAAGTCCAGCAACGAAGAGCTGCTACATCCGAATAAAGTTCCGAGTATTCTTCCTGTGTCAACCGATTATTGGCAAGCATATCCTCAAAGCCTGCCAGAATATCATTACAGTTCTGAATGACGGAATAATAATTCGTCATATCCGCATATTTATTTCCCGAAGAAGGAGTATTAGCATTGATTTCCTGCAATTCTATAGATGCATTATCCGTCACATCCATCAAATCGGCACGAAGTTCTCCCAAAACGATAGTCTGCTCCGCCAGCCCCATAAATTTTCCATACAATCCCAATATGGCACTATTCGCATCATCGAGGGTCTTATAATGATTCTTATATTCCACTACCGATTCCAGTTCCGCATCCACACAAGAGCCGAACAACGTACAGGCAAACAGCCCGCCAAATATGATGACATTCTTTATTGATTTCATGGTTTACCTTATTTAGAGTCCGAGTTTTAATCCTACATAAAAAGTACGTGCCTGCGGTGTCGTAAAAGAGTCGATTCCATAACTCAGAGGACTGGTACTAATGCTGGACTCCGGGTCATAGCCTTTGTAAGCAGTCCAAGTGCACAGATTCTCCGCTACGGCATATACCTGCAATCCGGTAACAATCCCCTTTTTGATAGGCACATCATAAGCCAGTGTCAGATTCTTGAATTTCAAGAAAGAGCCATCCTCTATCCAACGGTCAGAGAAGCGGGAATTCTGCATCGGGTCACCATAGGTAGCTTTCGGCATGCTTGCCGCTTGTCCGTCCATACGCCAACGGTTCATCACAGCTTTGGTCTGGTTTTCCATGCCGGACATCGCCTCCAATGTCTGACGGGTATAGTTATAGATATCATTTCCTACAGAATACGTAAACTGCGCAGAAAGCGTAAAGTTCTTCCACAAGATACGGGTATTCAATCCTCCATAAACATCCGGATTAGGATCCCCTATCACAGTTCTATCTTTTTCGTCGATATATTCATCTCCGTTCATATTGACAAATCGCATATCACCGGCACCGAAAGGCAGGTCCTTCAACCCGGAACGTACGTTCAATCCATCAGTCTGCGCTTCCGTTTCCGTGCTATACACCCCGTTTGTCCTATATCCGTAGAATACTCCTAACGGTTTACCTACTTCTGTCAGAACCGTACCGCCGGCTATTTTCGTCTGATAACTTTCACCTTTCAATCGGGTTACCTTGTTCTTATAGTGTGAAGCGGTAATCCCCAAATCCCATTTTAGGGAAGCTGTATTCAACAGGCGGGCATTGACAGCCACGTCCACTCCTATATTTCTCATTTCCCCTCCATTATCCACATAAGTCGAGTATCCCGAAAAAGGAGTCACGGAAGAGTAGGTAAGCATATCCTTTACTTTCGAGTGATATACATCAGCGCTTAAAGACAAACGTTCGTTCATAAACGCTACATCCAAACCAATATTCAGTTTGCCCACCCGCTCCGGTTTCAGATTCAGATTAACCAGATTGCCGCGTACCAATCCGTAGTTACCCATCAGATTTTGTGAAGTATAATAGCGACTCCCTGTATAATTGCCGATATCGTCATTCCCGGCTACCGAATATCCCGCACGTATTTTCAGCAGGTCTATCCATGACAGTTCTTTCATAAATTTCTCCGACGATAATACCCAAGCGGCAGACACAGCCGGGAAAAGCCGGAAGAAGCCGACATTCTGTCCATAGCGGGAGGAAGCATCCGTCGACAATGTAGCATTGACAAAATAGCGGTTCTTCAAAGAGTAAGCCGCATTGCCATAGATGGAAAACCAGTTCCATGTTCCGAGTGCCCCTCCCATCTGCCGCAATGCATCCAAACCGGACTGCAAAGATTTAAACTCATCACTCGACGAATTATACGCCTTCGTCCAGTCGTCTTCCGCCTTATTGGTGGCATATCGTAAACCTACGGTTGCATCCAATTGATGTTCCGGACCGAATTTGAACAAGTAGTTGGCACGCGTTTCATCAAACAGCGAGAAAATACGCTCCGTATGATATTGCATTTCGTTTGTCACCAATGCAGTAGGGAGCTCATCGTACGGAATCCCTTGTCCCGGGTGAAAGATACTCTCTTTCGCTTTAGTCAGACGAAGTCCGAACCGCGTGCTCAAAGTCAGATTCTTCCATATATTATACTTCACATGAATGTTAGCCGTAAAACCATAATTGGAATTTTCCTGCTGCACACTGCCGGTCACTGCCGCCGGATTTGCCATACCGAAGAGATCCGTATCTTCATAATTCGGTGAGAGCTGATCCTGTTCATTATATACATAGCTTGACATAAAAGGCGACTTGACCAAAGAAGAGTAAATCGGATTCAACGGAGTCGCATTTCCTTCCTGCATCAAGTTCTTCTTACCATAGACAAAATTCATGTTTGTCTGTACCATAAACTTCTGTGAAAAAGTAATATCTGTATTAATTCTTGCAGAGAAACGGTTAAAGTCCGTACCTTTCACTACTCCTTCATTTTGCAGATACCCCAACGACAAAGCATACACGGCAACATCGTCACCACCGGTCACCCCTATTGAATAGTTATTCTTCAAACCTTCTACAAACAACTCATCCTGCCAATCGGTGCTTTTGTTATACCGATAGAAGTCCGGATTACCTTCATATCCCCAAGCTTGCTGTACAGGTCTTTCATTATTTATGAAAGGCAGTTTTTGAATATCACTACTAGAATATCCCCGACTTTGATATACATCCATCAGATAACGTTTCGACTGAGCAGCATCCAACATCGGAATACTACCAGGTTTCATATTCATCCCCATCACCGCTTGCGCTGTGATTCGTGTTTCAGGATCTTTACCTCTCTTTGTTTCTACAACAATAGCGCCATTTGCCCCTTTCACCCCATAAAGGGTCGTTGCATCCTTCAATACGGTAATCCGGTCGATGTCCTTCACGTCAATATCACAGAAAGGAGTGGAAAGATAGCCGTTTATCAGGGACGTACCGGCCGAAATATTCTCGATTACCATCCCGTCAATAATCAATAAAGGCTGATTATTTGCATAGATCGAATTGAATCCTCTCATAAACATATTCATCCCCGCATTTTCCATTCCCGAACGGGAAATCACATTCAGACCCGCTACTGTTCCTTGCAACAAGGTCTCACCGCTGGTAGACGGATTTAACGAGTTATCACCGTCCAACTGAACCACAGAAGTAGTAAGATGGCTTCCCGCCACTTCCCCCAACGGAGTTGTCACATTCCCGAATACACTCTTATGTGTTTCGTCATAGATACGTATATTCACCTCGTTCCGTCCTTTCAGCGCAACTCTTTTCTGTTGGTATCCGGGACCGGAAATCAACAATTCCACATCATAAGAAGGTACTTTGATAGAGAACTTTCCGGTTTCATCCGTCATTGCCGCACTGATATCCGACACAGTCACTCTTATTCCATTAACCGGATTTCCGGTAGCCGCTTCCACGACTGTTCCCGACACTTTCTCCTTATACTCAATACGTTTCTTCACTTTCAACGTACGAATCTTCTTATTGAACTTCTGCGCATTCGCAGACAAAGCGAACACACAAGCCAGCAAAAGAAATATATATTTTATCTTATTCATAGCATTTTCTTTCCTTTAATCGTTTCATCTGCATCCGTATCATTCACCGTCCGGAATACGAGGGACAAATTTTATATAATCAAGAAACATCATTCCGCCACTCTGATTGGCCTTGGAGTACGGATGAAAACCGGCCGTATTGCAAACCATCAACTGTACTTTGCCCATTCGCGGAACATCGAAATCATATCCCTCTTCTCCTTCCACTTCTTCTTTCGGAATCATTCGGGAGCTACCGGTATCCAACGTATATTTCCGAAGCTGTACCGGATAATCCCTGTATGTCTTATCTCCCGCTACCGAATAAGCAGCAAAAGCAACCGAGTTTCCCCAATAGTTATTTTGTATCGAGCCACCGGATGAGCGGGCAAGCTGTGCATCACCCGGCATTGCCGCAAACATCTTCTGGCAGACTACCAACGTGGAAGCCTCACTTGCCGGATCTTTTGCGATATGTTCAGCCATATCATCGTAAGAAAGCCAATAAACGTCATAGGTAACAGAGTTCAACCGTACTTCATACAGCAGATAAAAATTCATATCCGTGTTAGAACTATTCGTATTGAAAACAAAAGAGTACTCCGTACCTGTAACGGGATCCTTCTGGTAAGTCCGCGAAGACACCATCACGTCCTTTCCTCCACTTGCCCACGACGAGCGTGAACGGGTGTACACTTTAGAAGGTGAGTATGCGCTCAAATAGTCTTCGGCCTCTACAACCACTGTCTTTATTTTGTTCTCTTTTATCTTGACATCCACCCCATTCAGGAAACGAACCACTCCATTGGAGGCTTTATATTCACTGACTTCTATCGGCGAAGGAACGAAGTCTGCCGCTTCTGAAAAATCTACCTTCACACCACTCAGGGCTGTCGTTTCCCCTTGCTTGAAAACCAAGTCACGAATCAGTTCGTCAACTACCAGCGAATCGGTCTGTTCCTCGTCGCCCAAACTCATATACCTCGCATATTTAGCTTTCAACTCCCGGAAGTTAAGATCTCTCAATACAACGAATGTGTAGGAAGAGTCTTCATTATTAATCGGCATTTCCTCGAAAAAGTAATTCCGTGTAGTCCACACCGTATCATATACGGGCTGCCCCAGTTCATTCACCCCTGTCTGTACACTTCTCTCCGTATCCATTACTTTGGTAGCTTTCGCATACAGGCTGTCCAACTGTTCGTATTCTTCCGGAAACATTCCCCGAACATATTGCAGATACTCATCAATATTCATCAAAGGTTTATACGCCTTATCCACTATATGCAGGACTCCATTATTGCAAAGCACATTTGAATGTTCCGAGTCAAAACTCACAGTACTCATGGATTGGTTCTTTCCGTTTATCATTTTCAAACGACTGTCCGGTTGAGTTAATGTCTTCATATTATACAAACCAAAAGCAATATGATTCTTCACTATCGCAAGTTTCTCCTGTTCATTCCATTCACCTTCTTCATAATTTGCCACCAACTCTGAAATCGCGTCATTATCCGGTGCAAGAATTGTATACTCATATTCTCCATTCAGGATATTGACGTAACCGGTTTCCTCCAGCAGAAGATAAAAGGCAGAAAGATCCTTGTTCGCCTTTACAGCATCCAGCACACTTCCGTCCAATGTAGGAGTATCTACCTCCACATGATTGTCCCACTGGTTGTTACAGGCTGTAATCAATACCACAACTGCCAACAGCCATACACCTCTTATTATATTGAGTTTCGTTTTCATTGCTACTAATTTATCCGTTGATTTTTATTTATAAGGCCAGATATCGTCTATTTTCGGAGAATCCTCCTCTATTTGGTTACCTTTCATATCAAGCATCGGCCATACTTGATTTTCCGTAGCCGGTATAAACTGAATCATATCAAAATAATAATACTTACCACTATACTTCTCTACCATATCAAAACGTATCGTATGGCGGCCACTGGAATATACTTTAATCGTTCCCAACAGAATACTGTTCATGCTCTTATCCGGTTTGTAGGTATACTGTTTCCACCCGTATTCCCTTTCCATCTCCGCATGATTGACCATATCCACTCCACGAAAGTCCTGCTTAGTCTTACCATCCGCATCCTTTTCATAAACAATCGTTTTGACCTGTGCTATGGTTGCTGTTTTCTCTAAGACCTGATCATCCCGGTTTTCCTGTTTAAAAGTTGTTTTCAGTATCGGTCCTCTCTTTGATGAACTGGAATGGCAATAACATAACCATACTTTATAAGTACCGTCTATCAATAAAGGTAACGTGAACTCAAAGGCCTTCACATAGCCACCGGTAGTGATGGAGAACGTCAGATAATCACCATTTACATACTGTTGGTTCAGATTCATCGAAGGATTATCATCACTCATATTTACTACTCCATAAGTAATATCCGGATTACCGCTACCTCTATCCGATTCGAATTTGACATCTTGATTTAAGTCTTTCATCTTAAACTTCTTGGTCTCCTTGCGATAGGCCGGATCCGATTTAATCTGTGGCAGGTCACACATATCGAAATCCACCCGATAGGCAGAACGTATCTTAATCTCCAATAACCCTCCGACTTCCTGCATCACTCCGTCCTCACAAGTCAAGTCGGTGTATTCACTATTTCTTAGCAGTTCGATTCCTGCTTCATAACTGGAAGCGCTCTTAAACCGGTTCAGCACAATGGACTGTCCGTCCATGGTACTGGTGATCACCTGATTCTCCACTTTAGTCATAACGGCCGATGTCCCTCCCAATAAATCAACAATATACCGTCGTCCTATTCCGATATGATAAGCCAGGAAGTTCTTTACCAATTCATCTTCCGCTATCCCCACCATATTCTTTTTCAAACGTACCAGCAGTTCCGCCTTATTATGGATACCTTCATCATTGAAAGTCTCATTACTCTGCACATAAACGGTATAAGTAGTATCATTTGTCATGACACCGGCCAGATACTCTTCATACTCGGCAAATAAGTCTTTGAACAAAGAATACTTTTCGGTAGGCAAAACAGCGACTTGCTGTCTCAAAGTCAATTCCGGTTTTTCCAATACCGCGTCAATCACGTGCAATACTCCATTCCCAAGTAAAACATCTTTTGTCACCATCCGTGCCTTACGGTCTACCATTACGTACACATTCCCGCTTTCATCACTCTCCGTTTTAGTAGTCAGATAATATCCCCGTATATTCGGAGTCGGCATTTTGCCGTCTTCAAAACGTGCCGAAGAAATCGTATCGCCAATAATATGGTAACCGACGTAAGCATCCGCTTCCTCTTTTGTCAGTTCGTCAATCGTCTTTCCTTCTTTCTCCATAAACTTTCTCACAGCCTCATCCGTCGGAGCCAGACAAGTATATGCCCCATAAGCATGAAGCATGCCCCGATAATCGGACTTATGCACTATTTTAAGAAACTCTCCCAAATGCTCGTCCATATATTCATCCAACATCTGTTCGCTCGTTGTTTGATATACACTCCCCATCAGACTGTCTTCGCACGCATTCAGAAAGAAAAGCGATAAAACACCCAGAAAAGTGTTCAGCAATATATTGTTCTTCATGTCCATATAGATTTAATTCGTTGCATAAAACTCATTTTGTTCCAGTAGCGGGTTCGCATCCAATTCCTCACTGTAAATAGGAAGATAATGGCTGTGATAATTCCTATACTTCGCTTTCAGACTGGTCACCTTACTCGCCGGAGCACTATATTCGGCTAACGTCATCAGATAGTTAAGGTTGTCACCTCCATAGTTATCACGTTTAGCCTGGCGTAGCACGTCAAACCAGCGTTTCCCCTCATAAGCCAACTCGCGGGCACGTTCATCCAAAATGAATTTCTCCATATCTTTACCCACATAAGAACCCTCCGACGCACCCAGATCCGTTGTTTCCACAGCGTTCGCACGATCCCTGATTACTTTCACCAATCTATAAGCCTCTTTCAGCAACTCCTGATTTTCATTATCCGCAATTGCCATCTGTGTCAAGGCTTCGGCTTTCATCAGATAAATCTCAGCCAAGCGATAAATAATAAAGTTACCGGTATATTCTTCCTGTGCCCGTTCCGCACTGGATGCTTTAGGCTCAACACCTATATATTTCCAAAGGCAAGATTTATTCTGACAAATAATATTGCGTATATCGAAAAAGAGCATATCTCCCGTTGCCGTCGGAATGAAAATATTCGACTCCAAGTTGGCCGTATTAATACCGATATAACCTCTTCCCGAACTCATCATAGAATAAAACGGATTCAGGTTCTCTGTAGAAAACTGCAATTCAAAAATACTTTCCATCGAATTGCCCTCGTAATACATCTGATTAAACAGAGCGAAATATGTAGACGGGTCGGGATAGTAAATAGTCACGCCGGACTCCTCCCCATCTTCTCCGCTTTCCTGTTTCTGCCGGGTAACCGGAATCAGCGTATACTGTCCGGAAGCAATGATCTCTTCGCATTTACGGTTGCACTTTTCATAATCTTCCATCCACAGATAAATATCAGCAAGCAAAGCCTTGACCGCCCATAAGGTCATTCTACCCTTATTCTGGGCTGCATCGGTAGTGCTGTAATGGCTAGGCAGATAATTGCCTGTCTCCAACGATTCCAAATCGGCGACTATTGCTTCCAACACTTCTTTCTGGCTACTTTTGGCAACGCTCATTTCCTGAGCAGCACTTATATATGCCTTACGGATAAGCGGCACATCACCGAAAGCACGTACCAGATAAAAGTACATCAGACTACGGATAGCAATCGCCTGACCCTCATATTCTTTTAAGGTAGCCGGAGAGAACGAAGGGTCATTGGCCTGTGCCGTCGGAGCAAACTCCAATATTGTGTTACAGATATTAATAGTCTCATAGAAAGAAGCCCAATCGAGCAAACTATTATCAATCGAGATCTCTCCGTTGAACACACTCACCACATTCGAGTTTGTCCTTTTTCCGGAAGTGATCATATCCGCCCGCCATTCTCCGTAGAGAAACAAGCGTTGTACCATAGCACTGGAAGCCATTGATAAATAAGCACCGTTCAGTACCGAACGCACATCTTCCTTCGTTTTCCAAAACTCATCCAACGGCACACCGTCATTGGGCATTAAATCCAGCCAATCGGAGCAAGAGGTAATTGTCAGGCCTTGCAAAGCCAATACGAACATCGTAATATATCTTGTTAGTTTCTTTTTCATAATCTTCCGGTTTTAAAAAGTGACACTCATACCCAGCGTAGTTGTAAGCGTACGCGGAACACGCGAACGGTCATAACCGATATTAAACGGAGCACCAGTCAGGGCTATTTCCGGGTCCATGCCGGAGTATTTGGTCCAAACGTACAGATTGCTCATCGTCATCCATAGCTGACAGGTTTTGAGGAATGTTTTCTGCAAACGTTTCTTATCGAATGTATATCTCACAGTTAGTGATTTGAAACGCAGGAAAGAGCCGTCTTCCACAAAACGGTCAGAACCGAGATAGTTGTAAGCATTCTTCGAACCATAGACAGCTCTCGGCAGCAAATCAGTCGGCGCGGTCGCTTCATCCTCATACGGATGTCGCCAACGGCGCAGTACTGCCTTACTCTGGTTATTGTAGGATGACATATTTTCCAGACTCATCCGCATCTGGTTAATAACCTTGTTTCCATAGCGGAAATTGAAGAAGGCGCTCACACTGATATTCTTATAACGGATATTCGGTCCGAAACCTCCTGTCAATATCGGATTGGAATTACCTAAGTAAACAATATCCTGATGGTCGATATTTCCGTCGTGATTGATATCCTCGTAAATAGCGTCTCCTGCCTGAAACTGATAATCAATGGTAGGATAAGCAAAACGCATTCTGACAGGAGTACGGTTGCCGTTCGCATCATAAGTAAATATCTGCTCACCGGCCGCGTCACGGGCAATGGTCTGGTTGTCGTTCAGATAAACTCCTTTATAACGGAAGCCGTAGATAGCCCCCATAGGCTGTCCCAACTCGAAACGGCGGATATATTGCCCATTGGAAGTAGAGACTCCTTTTTGCATCGGATACTGATCGGGTACATCCAGAATTGAGTTGACGTTGCGTGCCAGATTGAAGTTGAAAGAAATGCTCCACTTCTTATTACGATACGGAACGGTATTTACCGAAAGCTCAAAACCCTTGTTCTCCATCGAGCCGGAGTTGACATCCGCTTTAGAGAATCCACTCGTGGAAGGAAGAGACAGGTTTTGGAAATACTGGTCTTTCGAGCGTTTCTGATAAACTTCCACGTCTATATTCAGACGGTTCTTGAAAGCAGCAAAGTTCAGTCCGAAGTTGACTTGGGTACTCGTCTGCCATTTCAGGTTGCTTAACTCCAAGCTGGAAGGATATACACTCGCCTCACCCAGATAAGAATATTCGTATGGCTCATACAGGCTGATATGTTTATAATTGTTGTTCGTTTTTGGAGAAGAGCCGTTAAGACCATAACTTGCACGAAGGCTCAACTCATTCAGCCATTTCCGCCAAGGTTTCATAAACGGCTCACCGGAAACCCTCCAACGCATGGAGACACTGGGAAACAACCCCCATTTATTGTCCTTACCGAAACGGGAATTTCCGTCGTAGCGGGCAGTTCCGTTAATGATATAACGATCGAGCAAACTATATTGGATACTTCCCATAACACCCACCGAACGCTCCTGTTGAAGGGTCGTAGTGGAGGCCAGATAAGACGCTCCCGTCAAACGGGAAGGAATGGAAGGATCTTTCAGATAAGTACTGGCCGTATTTCCTCCGGTCATGCGGAAGTTGGTAGAACGTTTATCTGAAGTAGTCAACGCCAGCAAACCCTGAAAACTATGCATCTTGCCCAAGTCCGGCGTAAAGACGATTTTGTTCATCGTATAAATGGTGAAAGCTTCTCCGTCACGATCATCGGCACGATTCACTGTCGCTTCATTCCACGGGCGACCGGTAGCCGTCTGCGGCAGAAAAGCGTTCTTCTTGTTATTGGAAACGTTCAAACTAAAATCCGATTGATAACGCGCCCATGAGAAAGGTCGCCAGATAAGCGAGAGATTAGATACCACATTATTGGAAAGTGTTTGGAAATAACCGTCGTTCGCCATCGCCACAGGATTGTAAACGCCTCCCGACGAACTGCTGGGATTCCATTTTCCCTGCGGAGATTCCAATGGAGTGAAATAATTATCGGTTAATATACCAATCTCATTATACTCATAAACACTCATGTTCGGCATACGTGTGAAAGCCATGTTACTTACATTCTGGCTGGTAGAGAAATAGGAAATATAGTTCTTACGGTCGTCTGTCCGGGTATATGCCATGCTTGCGGAGAACTTAATTTGTTTGGAAACATTGTAATCCACGTTCAATCGGGCATTCATACGGTTCAAACCGGTTCCGATAACAACACTATTGGCATTGTAATAGCCGATAGAAGCACGATACTGTGCCTTGTCGCCACCACCACTGATAGAAGCCGTATGATCCTGGCTGAATCCGGTATGGGTAATCTCATCATACCAGTCCGTATTCTGACCATAGTTGTAGAAATAATATGGTTGATTCACATCATAAGCAAATTCAGGATCGGAAGTAGGGTCATACACCTTTCCGCTATTCATCAGAGCCTCCTGTATCAGCGTCGTGTATTCATCACCGGACAACACCTGAATACCTTCCGGCTTATTTATCATCGTTCCTTTGAACGTATAGGAAATACGGGGCTTGCTTACCGTTCCCCGTTTGGTGGTAATGAGCAATACACCGTTGGCGGCTTTCGCTCCGTAAAGAGCGGTAGCAGCCGCGTCTTTCAGGACAGCTATCTCCTTGATATCGTCCGGTGAGATATTCAATAACTGCGAATATTCCTCTTCGTCGGCTGTGGCAAAGTCAAAGTCATCGTCTACCGACGCATCATAAGGAAACCCGTCTACTACAATAAGCGGTTGTGAAGACCCCGTCATAGAAGTGGTACCACGAATGCGGAGAGACATTCCGGCACCCGGATCGCCCGAACTGGCTGCAATATCCAAACCGGCGATACGCCCCTGAAGAGCATCTTCCACACTGGGCGCCGTCATTCCATCCTCCAGATCTGCCATCGAAATTTTTCCCATAGCCGTCGTGAGGTCGCGTTCGTTGATGTCCATCATTCCGTTGCTGGTTTTCTTACTGGCAACGATGGTGGCTCCTTCCAACATCACAGTTTCATCCTGCATCACAACATTAATCGTCATCCTTCCTTTCACGGGAATGGTAGCTTTCTTCATACCCGTATAGGAAACCACAAGATTGTCTCCTGCACGTGTCTCCACACGCATACTATAATTACCATCCATATCGGCAATCGCGTTCCCTACCACACGTCCGTCTTTATTGAGAAGCATGACGTGCGCTCCCGGAAGAGGTAACTTATCAATGGCAGCAGTCACTACACCCCGAATCACGACTTTCGTGACCTGTGCCGTCGCCAGAGTAGTTATGCTACATATTATCATCAACAGGATGAATAGATATAAGTTCTTTCTCATCATTGTGTTTATTTAGATAAATATTAGATTTTCTTATTCCTGAGGATTTGTTTTAAACCAGATAATTCCGTCCACTGCATGAATGACGGACAAAGGTCCCATATAATTGCTCTTTCCTTCGCCACGTACCGGTGATACCGGTTCTGTCCCTTCCACTTTCACCCAATTGTTACTCTTAATATCCTGAAAACGGAACTTCAAAGAGTTGCTTTCATCCTTATAGACATCTACCAATGTATTGGCAGACCATAAATCCACATCGGCAGCGGTCAGCTTATAAGCCGTTGTCAACGAGAGGCTCTTATTTTTTCCCGGTTCCATATAAGGCAATCCATCATCCACAACGACTGTTCCGCTAAGGAAACACAGTTGCAGGAAGCGTTCCACCAAAGGTTTTTCCTCTGTAGAGAACTCCGCACTACCGGCAGATAATGCAGGAATCTTTCCGGCGGTTACAGCGGCTTGTATAGCTGCATCGGTAGGGATCAGGACGGTATAGAAAGTTCCGGACTTAATAAAAGAAGGGGCACTTCCACCATACACTCTATCCATATATTGTTTGAACAACCGACAATCGCTGTTCTGCTCGGTATATGAAGCAATACGGCTGTACAGAGTCGGATCTGTCCAGGCAGCCACCCCGCTACCAGTCTTGCGAGGACTGTATTGCAACATTTTTCCCGCCGCAATATCTTCGTCCTTGATTCTGAATACCCGCCCGTTGTTGTAAGCGAAATCCGTCATTTCTTCCACTTCCACCTCTTCGCCATCCAGAATATTGCCCAGCCCTTGCAGTTTATTGTTCTTGAAACGAACGACATCCCCATAAGCATTTACCGCATAGCCGTAACCATTGTATCCCAAAGCCGAGAAGCCATTAAAGTCCTCCAACTCCGTCGCTCCTTTGGTGCGCTGAAAAATACACATACGGAGTAGTCTCTTCAAACGATCGTCCACTGAAGAAAGTCCGGCGTTCTTTGCATCCTCATTCACAAACTTACCGTTTATCTCATCATACGAATATCCGTCCATTTGCAGCAACCTGTCGGAAGGTAACACCAACAGATAATCTACCTCTTTATTTCCGTTCAAGACACTTTTAGTCAGCTCTATCAGCCAGTCACCGGTGAAGAACTTGCCAAATGCCACATCCGCCAACGTACGGCAATCCTCATTCAACAGAATTTCCGAATAGACAGTATTAAAATATTTACTCTTAACAACTTCCTTCGTATCATACAGCACTCCATTGCTAGCGAAGTGACTTCCTGTGACACAGTCCTCAAGCCGGGGACCGTCTATCCCTTCCCCATTCAAAAATTCGCCATTGGTATTCTGTTCATTCGCGAACTGAGAAGGCCAGATAATACGGTCTACCATATGAGCTTTCAGAAAATAACCTAATGTAGTCAATGAAAGATCGGATAGTTTCTCAACACGGGCACGGGCAAGTACGGTTTCTTCAAACTGAGTAACTGCCTCATTGGAGGGAACCAGCAATGTATACCCCTGCTGTTCGGTAGTAGCGGTCTCTGTACCTTTATAATCTTCGTTATTAAGAAGGTAGGGGAGATTAAGGTATGTCTTGCAATAAACAGCCGAAATGTTACGGTCCGGATAGAGCTTTTTATAGACTTCCGTCGTATTCTCTCCAAGCAAATAAGACATAAACAAATAGGAATCCCCGACTTTTGTCTCCAGAACATTCCGGAACTCTTCACGTCCGTTTGCCTTCAACATTTCATCAAGATTATCCAAAGGTTCGTTAACGGCCGATACCTCATGTATAATCCCGTTTTCAGCATAGATATCTTTATTAATGACACTGCCGGCTGCCGCATGCAAACCGGAATAGGCCGTTCCCTGAAAGAATGTTTCATAATCGACTGGCAACAGTTTGCCCTGCGAGAAATATGTTGAAGTAAGGATAGGCAGATATTTATACGGAGTCAGTACGGCGGTAACATCTGCCGGGCTGTCCACAACCCATTGCTCCTTTCCGTCAATCGTCTCCCTGTAGAGAGTCTTATAATAAGAGGTACGTTTCTTTACGGAACTTCCTTCTTCCCATACGGAACTCGAAAGTACATCTCCCAAACGGGCAGACTCGAAACGGTTGAAGACCATTGAATAGGCCACAATTTTAGTCAGTACCTCGACGGGAACTTCATCGATAGAAGAATAATTGTGTTCGGAAAGATAATGGCGGAAAGCCTCATCATTCGGAGCAAATACCGTATAATTAGCCGCTCCTTTGAGGATAGAGCTATACAAGGTTTTATCCACTGCATGCAGATACAGGGAGAAATTCCCCCTCTCCGTCAGCACATCGTAAATAGGAGGTTCCAGCCAGGAAGGACGTTCATACTGTTCTTCCCTATCAGTACAACCTGTCAGCACCAGCAAAAAGACCAGCCAACAAGTCCCCAGCCAACCAAAACTCTGTTTACATAAACTCAACAATGTGTGTATCATAGTCTTAAAATTAAAATGGAGTTACGAACAATTTTTATTATGCCACAAAGATAAGCGCAGACGCATACTGTTAAGAATGGACTATCGTACTTTTGTATGGACTATCCATGTATCCCACCCAGAAGGCCTTCAGACTGCGATTATCAGAGACGCATGGATTTTTTATGTAATTCATGGACATTCTATCGCACACGGTTAACACCCAAGAAATAATCCATGCTTTCGTACATCACTCCATTCGCCTCCTTGATAAAAGCCGCTAATTTAGTCGAAAAAAATAACGAGGGCAATTGCTCCATATAAATCTTAATCATCTAAAGTTGATCAAATGAGAATTAACAGCATTCTTACTTCTCTTCTAACCACCGTATTCCTGACCGCCTGCAACTCCGGCAGACAGGCGGAAAACGCCTATGATTGGGGAAAACTCCCTCAGCAGGCGGACTTAAACTGGGCGGACAGTGTAGGCAGCAGAAAGCAACCGGAAGGAACAATCGTATCTGCCAACTCTTTCGGTGCGATAGCCGACAGCACCAAACTTAGTACGGAAGCTATCCAAAAAGCGATTGACAGTTGCGCCGCTTCAGGAGGCGGAACCGTAACACTGGCTCCCGGACACTACCTGGTAGGCGCTTTGTTCATCAAAAGCGGTGTCAATCTGCTACTGGACAAGGGAGTTACTCTACTTGCCTCTACCGATATTAATAATTATCCTGAGTTTCGTTCCCGCATTGCCGGCATTGAAATGGTATGGCCATCCGCCGTCATCAATGTTGTCAAACAGAAGAATGTGGCTGTCAGTGGAAAAGGAGTAATCGATTGTCGGGGAAAGAAGTTTTGGGAACAATATTGGAAAATGCGTAAAGAGTACGAATCGAAAGGCTTGCGATGGGCTGTGGACTACGACTGTAAACGCGTACGAGGTATTCTGGTAGAACGTAGTACGGACGTAACTTTAAAAGACTTCACCTTAATGCGTACAGGTTTCTGGGCTTGCCAGATTCTTTATTCCGACTATTGCAGTATCAACGGACTCAAGATTAACAATAATATTGACGGACGAGGGCCGAGTACGGACGGGGTAGATATCGATTCCTCCTCGAATATACTGATAGAGAACTGTATGATAGATTGCAACGATGACAATATCTGCCTGAAATCGGGCAGAGGCACAGACGGGCTGCGTGTCAACCGCCCAACGGAGAATGTAGTGATACGTCATTGCACCACCCATAAAGGGACAGGGCTTATCACTTGCGGAAGCGAAACTTCCGGCAGCATACGTAATATTCTGGGGCATGACCTCACTGCTCAGGGAACCTGGAGTGTTTTGAGATTGAAAAGCGCCATGAGTCGGGGAGGAACCATAGAGAATATCTACATCACCCGTGTAAAAGCCGACAGCGTGCGGAATGTATTAGCCGCCGATTTGAACTGGAATCCGCAATATAGTTACAGCACACTGCCCGAAGAATATTCCCATCAGGAAATTCCCGAGCACTGGAAGACACTGCTTACTCCGGTAGTTCCGGAGGAAAAAGGCTATCCTAAGTTCCGCAATGTATATCTTTCACATATCAAAGCGACCAATGTAAGGGAATTTATCTCCGCTTCCGGATGGAACGATACATTACGCTTGGAGAACTTCTTCCTGTATGCCATTGAAGCACAAGCACAGAAAGCGGGACAAATCCGGTACAGCAGAAACTTTAATCTGGCAGAGGTCACACTGGATACTAAGGACAATACCCCTATTATCTCAGAGCACAATGACAAATGTAATATGCAGCTTAAAAGCTCTTCCACCGGGAATTTATAGAAACTAAAAAATAAAACAGTATGAAACGATGTATTTATTGGTTGATATGTGCATTGTCATCTATCATAACGATGAACGCCCAGCCCAATTATAATTATTCAAAATTGCAAAAAGAAAAGCTCGGACGAGGTGTGGTTGCCATCCGTGAGAATCCTTCAACCGTAGTAGTCTCATGGAGGTATCTCTCTTCCGACCCGATGGAAACGGCTTTTAATATATATCGGGATGGAAAGAAACTGACCTCCCAACCGATAGTGACGGGTACGCTATTTCGTGACGAAAACAGTAGTCAGAAAGCTGTGGTCTACGAGGTACGTCCCGTAGTAAAAGGAAAAGAGACGCATCTACTCGACGGGAAATACACGCTTCCCGCCAATGCCCCCTTAGGCTATCTGCAGATCCCCTTAAAGAAACCGGCAGAGGGGATCACTCCGGCAGGCGATACATATACATACAGCCCGAATGACGCTTCCATCGGTGATGTAGACGGTGACGGCGAATATGAAATCATCCTAAAATGGGAACCTAGTAATGCAAAAGACAACTCTCACGACGGATATACGGGTGAAGTATATATCGATTGTTACCGGATGGACGGCAAACAGTTGTGGCGCGTTAACTTAGGGAGAAATATACGCGCCGGAGCACACTACACTCAGTTCATGGTGTACGACCTGGATGGTGACGGGAAAGCGGAAGTGGTGGCACGTACTTCGGATGGTACTGTAGACGGGAAAGGGAAAGTGATAGGCAACGCCAAAGCCGACTATCGCGAACCCGGTGTGTTCGACAAAAAGAAGAACAAACTCACCCGTCAGGGACGTATTCTGGAAGGTAACGAATATCTGACTGTATTCTCCGGACTTACCGGTGAGGCTCTTTATACCACCGATTACATCCCTGCTCGCGGCAATACCAAAGACTGGGGCGACACACGCGCCAACCGCAGTGATCGTTTCCTTGCCTGCATAGCCTATCTGGATGGCATCCGTCCTAGCGTAGTGATGTGTCGCGGTTACTACACCCGTATCGTGCTGGCTGCCTTCGACTGGGATGGAAAGAAACTGAAAAAACACTGGGTATTCGACACAAATACTCCCGGAAACGAAGATTATCTCAAACAAGGTAACCACAATCTCCGCGTAGGAGACGTAGACGGTGACGGATGCGATGAGATTATTTATGGTTCGTGTACAATCGACCATAACGGCAAAGGACTCTACTCCACCAAGCTCGGACATGGAGACGCTCTCCATCTGACACAAATCGATCCAACCCGCAAAGGTTTGCAAGTGTGGGCCTGCCACGAAAACAAACGTGACGGAAGTACTTACCGTGACGCCGCTACGGGAGAAATCCTGCTGCAACTTAAAAGTTCCAGAGATATAGGCCGTTGTATGGCAGCCGACATCGATCCGACATCTCCTGGAGTAGAGTTATGGTCATCAGGAACGGGCGGCATTATCAACTGCAAGGGTGAACTGATTGCTCCGAAAACAAAAGGCTTCCCTATTAATATGGCTGTCTGGTGGGATGGAGACTTATTGCGGGAAGTACTGGATAAAACGTACATCAGCAAATATGACTGGGAACAGAAACGTTTCATCCCGTTCGTCGAATTTGAAGGAGTAGCTTCCAACAATAGTACCAAAGCTACCCCCTGCCTGCAAGGAGATATCATCGGCGACTGGAGAGAGGAGGTTCTTTTCCGCTCGGAAGACAACAATTCCCTACGCCTGTATGTATCAACAATCCCAACTGACTACCGTTTCCATACTTTTCTGGAAGATCCGATATACAGAATCAGCATTGCCACCCAAAACGTAGGATATAACCAACCAACACAACCCGGTTTCTATTTCGGAACGGACTTAAAAGGAACTTTCAGAGGATTTAAGTTCAAATAAAAATGTAGCAAGAAAAATAGACTAACTGTATTTTGACAAAAGAGCAGAAGAACAAAAGAGAGAAATTATATATAAACAAAAACTGCATAGCAAATTTCTTCTTTTGTTCTTCTGGCAAAGCGAATAAAATCACATAGCAATAAAGTCAAGCAAACTATCCTGTTTATTGTACAATAGCATAACTTATTTAGTTTTTTTTTCTTTGAGGCTTGTTTTGTGTCCCACCAATCAGCATAATCTTTGAAAAAATTATGTTCGGTAGCATCACAAATCTCTTCTAATCTATCAGTTTTAATGTTTGCTTTTTTAAGTAGTCTAACTAAATAACTCTCATCTACCCCAAGGACTGTAGCTAACCAAACTTTCTTCAATTTAGCAGACGTCAAAAATATTGATATTTGTTTGCCTATGTGATTTTCACTTCTCATATTACTTATTTTGAAACAAAAGTATACAAATTGAATGTAATATAGTATGGAGTATTATACGATAACATGGACAAATTCAAAAACATAAAGCTTTTTACATTATACGCATTTATTTGTGTACAAGATCGAAATAAGGATTAGTGTTCTAACAAATACATTCTCACAAGGCCTTTCATTTTTAACGCATGACTGCCTTCTATTTTTATTTTCATTGTCATTATTTCGTTTGCTATTTTGACGGCAGAAAGACTGTCATCTGAATCTTTATATAGAACAAACAGTTTATATTTGGGAGTAATACGAGATGGAATCATATTGGTAGCCAGTTGATAACATTGTTCTGCCTTTTTATATTGATTCAGTTTCCTATATGTGTCGCCCATATCACAAAACAACTCACAAGTTGGAATGATTTTGGCGGCTTCTTCCATTACTTCAAGTGCTTTCTCAGGAGGGTCATTCATGAAGCTATTTTGTGCAGCAATATCCATTCTTTGTGGGGTATCGGATAACAATAAGTGAAAAGGATATGAAAAACACGCAAATACGGTAAAGCAGACTAATGTCGCTCTAAATGTATATGCATATCTATTATGTGATTTATATGCAATCCCCCAATAAATAAGTCCAACGACCAGCACTAACCCGATGATACCATATTCCGTCCAAATCCATAAGAATTCATTATATGGATATGCAGCATTATCCGCCACCATTGCATAATCTGAATTTGGATGTTCTTCAAAGAATTTAGCTTGATAATACATGTAATTTGCTATCCAGCCATTACTTCCGTACCCTAGAAATGGTTTGTCAGCAATCATATCCATCGTACAATACCATATCAATAAACGGCCGTCGGCAGATACTTTTTTATGCAAGTACATTACCACACAGACAAAAAGTAAAACCATAGATAGCATACATTTACGCTTCCACAACAAATGAACTTTATTTTTTAGCAAAAATAAAATTCCACTCATGGCAGCAATCCACCCGGCACGCGAATCAGTCAATAATAGTCCGACAAAAATAATAAGACAGACTAATGTCCCAATTAATCCAAAACTATTCCGACCAATGTATAAACCGACACTGACTACCAAACAGATTGCTAAAAATCCGCCGAGTGGACCGGGATTCGCAAATGTACCTGTCACGCTAAATAAAGAATGGTTACTCTCAAGAAAAGAGAATCTTTGAAGAATTGCAATAATTGATTCTACTATTCCTGATAACACAATAATCCCAAGTTGATATTTATAATACTTGTTATTCTTCACGCATCGGAGTTAGATTAATAAAAAACTGTGTATCGTTTTGATAATAAAATGGAAGTTCTTCATTCCCGTTCGAGAGGTTGGAAAGCCAATATATATGATTTGCAGGAACATTTTCAAATGTCAGGTAATTGGCTGTTGCTACTTGCGTCCCGATACGCTTCCATCCTTTATCATAATAATATAAGGCGTACTTATCACCGATTACAATCATATTATTAGCGTTTCGAGGCGCATAACGAATGGCTTCTATTTGTACAGGAACACCAAAATCAAGAGTAATCATTGACGAGCTGACATAAGTTTCCATTTTATTATCATAAGCTTTATGCTTCCTGTTTTCTTTATAGGTTAATTTATTGTCTATTCTCCATAAACCAGTACTGTCAATAGATGTAGAATCATTCGAGAAAACCGGCAATGGTGTAGGTGCGCAACAGTAGTGTTGGTTGCTATATTTTCCTAAAAACTCAATGTGGGCAATATTCGATTGAATACGCTTGTTGGATTCAAAGCGATAATAACGATATTCCCTTTCATTCGAGAATCGTACCTCATGCAAATATGCTTCTTCAGGACCTTCTGTAAATTTGTAAATGGTCTTAAATTTTTTATTCTTTTTGTTCCCAGCCATTATTTTTGCACCGACAAGTCTTTGCCACATTCTTTGAAATCTCCGTTTGGGTGGATACTTTCGAAGTAGTGTCATTTGTTGAGTGTCGCTTGAACCATTATATGAAATTACGCTATCATTGCCCAACATTACCGGATTACCAAGCGGTATCAATTCCTCACCTTCGTAATAAGCCGGAAAAAACACGATACTATCGGGTACTTGCTCAAATACCACTTTCCGTTGTTTCGTATTGATTATTCCCCAAGCTACCGGATAGAGTCCATTTCCGTCATTTCGCCTGAATGCACACAAATAAGCTAACTTATTACCTGTATCCACCGGAAAATCCAGTTCCAGTGTACCTGTTTTATGATAGCGTTTCGTTTGGTCAAGCAATAGGGGTGTACTAAATTCATCAGGTATATATTCACCTTTTGAATGTAAAAAATACGGAGTTTGTTTATTTGCACCAAAAGTTTTACGATATACTTTGCCTGCATATTTCAAATCCGACTCCCAGTCTTCCATCAGATTGTTTTTAGGTGGAGTATAAGGACGGAGTATCCCCAATGAGTCGGGAGTGGCGCACCAAAAATGACGTCTTGCTCTGTCAGTCCACTGTGGAGTGTATTCATAAACGGTGGGAATACCATTGCTCCGCATGATATTCGTAGTCCATGAGGCAATCATGTGACAATTCATTTTGAACTGTTCAAGATATACATCATACAAGCCTAATGACTTTTTAGTACTCATATAATAAGTCAACCAACGAGATTTTGAGACATAGGCTTTGTAGCGTTCGATTCGATTACGTACTCCCGACATATTGTCGGCAAATAATGTTTGGTGAAATATGCTATCTAATTCAGCTTTGCCAAATATCAGCGGTTCATCAGTTGTACGATAAGGAAGGATGAATTCACAAAAATCATCGAATGAAAGTTCCTTGGCATATGGACTGTTGAGCCAAATTTTAAAAGAACGCTCTATGTTATCAATAAGGAAATCCGCTTTTATAGTTGTAACATCGAGTGGTGCTTTTCTTTCCGACGCTTGTGGCAACTTTTTAAATTCATTTCCTAGTACCTTTTGTATGCTATCGCTCTTTTTTGCTTTGAATTTGAGAATTTCCTGGCTACTCATTCCTGCGAACATAGCTTTGTAGACAGAGTCAATCTTAGCAAACAAAGAATCATATCCTTTCGGAATCTCAAGTTTCCGATTACTCCTGTGATACTGCATATTAGCAATCAAGAAACAGGCCGCTTTGTACTTTTTTCTGTCTTTGCCCTTATAATAATCCAATACAGCTTGCAACTCGGATGCATTATCCCCTGCCAGAGCCAGCGATTGCTTGATACCGGAAGCGTATGGATCGGTGCAACTCATTATAAATAAAGCACATAAGTATATACAAATATATTGTGGTTTCATAGGTAATTTTTTACTTTAAGGTATAATATTCAGCAATGTATATTAATTGACAATACATAGCATAAAATCAATCAGGCAATAAAGTTGCTCCGATTTTTTGTCTCCATGTTCGTACCAGATAATTCATTTTCTTTCCCTCCGCAGTTGTGGTAAACCAAATGTTCTCTTTTAATCCTATCTCTATCTTGCGATAGACAGAAATTGGAATTGTTGCAAAAGAATTAGTAGCAAGAAAAGTAAAATCTACTTCTATCACCTTCCCTGTATTTGAATCTATATATATACATATATCCAATTCCTCTCCACGTGTACGTTGCTTCTCCTCAGCAGAAAATGCGTTATTAACAATGGAATAACATTTCCGTTTTGTCCAGGTATCATCTTTTGTATCATCAATATCGTATGGAAAGGGTGGTTCTTTCCCATTATCTTTAAACACCCATTTTGTATAAGTTAGTTCGTTATCTTTATTATATAATCGAACTCGCTTAGAACGCTGTACATCACACTGATAAGTATATCCATTTTCGTAGAATGTTCTGCTAACATCATAATAATGCGTTTGCGCAGAAAGATAGGCTACACAAAACAAAGTACTGATTAAAGTTATTATCATTTTCATACTCAACAATCTTTAGTTAATGTTCTCAAATTAGAAAAGTTGCTCAATCCACTTCTTGTATCGTCATATTTATAGAGACCCGGATCATCATAACCATCGGTTGTCTCAAAGATTGAAGCAATTGATAAAATGTCGAAGTTAAATTCTTCTACATTTTTGCCAGGACGTAAGTTACCTTTCCCGTCAATATGATCACTCAAACCTTTAATAACCCTATGTCTCTTATCTTTAGCATAATAACTCTCCCACTTACTTCCTCTATATTCGGGAAGTTTCCGTACGTAGAGATACTGTGCATAATGAGCTTCTATTTCTTGATTTATTAATGAATTCAGATATACAGTTTCACTTTCATGGTAAGCCTGATAGACATGCCACATTTCATGAAATAATATATTACTATTCACCAATGTCAATCCTAATTTAATACCAGACTTAGCTTTATCGGGTACAAATCCAGCTTTTTCTTCATCTATAAATTTAATAATAAGAGTCTTTCCGTTAAGAGAATTTTTCAGTCCATTATATAAAGCCTGCCCCATGCAGTCTGCTATAATCTTATCCAGCATTCTCTCGATTACCTTCCAGTTCATTTCCGTCATGCTAGAATTACGGAAGATAGTTTTTGCTTTCGGTGCAACAGGTGTAGATGAACCGCCACCCGACCCAATAGACGAAGATCCCCCCTCCACCACCTCCTATACCTTCTTCCTCTAAATCATCATTTGTCCCTCCTTCTATCGGCGGGATTGGACTTGGTATAAAAGGATCATCTATCTCGGATTCCGGGTCAGGGTCAGGCGTAATTACAACCTCATCAATAATATAGCCCTTTTCTCCATCCTCACCATTTATATTACCTACTAGTGTCCAATCTCCCAAATAACTATCCCAAACCCACATATTGCCCTCATCGTCCGTGTACCAAGTTTCATCTTCATACTCCAACTCATCGTAACTACGGGTTACAACCGCTTTGGGAAGTTTAATACTTATACGGGTATTTCTTAGCATATTCAAAGCTCTGCGCCTCATCTCTTGATAGGTTTCCTTATCAGTTGTTCCATCCAAAAAAACACCTCTAACTCTCTTCCCCTTTTTATATTCATTGACACGCACCAAATACCCATCAAGGGTTGTATATAATTTAAATCCAGAAAAATCCATCATGTTTCCATCATTCGTTATTCGGCTAAAATTGAAAGTTCGATGGTGATTTATGAAATGAATGGTCGGAATAAGCAACTCTATATAATTATATGTTTCATTTGTATTGAGATCTTTCATTACCAACAATTTATGGATGATCTTAGTACACATCCATTTCTTTTTCTTATTTTTACCAATCCTCTTATGTCTCCACGCCCGAAAAAAATAACTTGAACGTATCGACGTTTCATAGTATGCAGTTCCCGAAGCATTTGATGCTACACCGCAGTTCCACTTTGGGACAATATTGCCAAAAGGGAATTGATGTTTGGAAAAACGAAACAAGTCCTCTTTTCTTGTACTAATACTACGAGTGGTCTTATTCATTATCTCGTTTTCAAAGGACGCTTGTGCTTCCTCAGCTGTTAGTGTAACTTGAACTTTCGCTGGTTCTTCAACTACATTAACCCATGAACCTGAATCATAACAACCTGCAAATAGCCACAAGATTAGCATTATCCAAGTTTTGTTCCAATAAAAATAGTGATTGTTTTTCATTATTGTTGTATTTTTGGTTAACAATTGCTTTGTTGGATACAAAATAATGGCTTATTAATGATATAACCTGGATTCACTTATCTATTCCAATGGACTGCTTAATCCATTATTTACAATAAATCACACCTGTTAACATAAACAAAGACTTAAAGGGCAACCTATTAGTATAAAATCCCAAAAACATTTTTTATCGACCATCTGCAAGCAAATCGTTCCATCACACTATAAATAAACATTCTATAATGTTACAGACAACACTAGCAGCAGTACAAAGAGAAATAAACTGTTTTTATTCATGAATTTATTCGTCTGACAACTGTTTCTTTTTCGTCTGACAACTGTTAGACGAAAGAACAACAACTGTCAGACGAAAGTTTAACAGTTGTCAGACGAATAGTTTTATGTAGCATTAGGGATAATTTCATTAGGTATCAGAAACAAATATATATACTGACAGGAACTAAATTATAAACCAATCGGAAACGGCTCATGTCTTGAAAACATGAGCCGTTCCAGTATTGTGGTAAAAATGAATTATTGTTCTTCTATTTCTTCTCTTAAAATAGCATTTCTTCCTAAATCAAACAACTACCATCAATTTACAGTAGAGAAATAATGACTTTTATTTCGTTGAAACTATTTTTCAGCATATTAACCATTCATTAACATCCTTTTCTTCAACTATAAAGCCCTAAAAGCAAATAAATTCATATTTTTGTATCACACAATTAGTTGATTCATGAAAAACAAAACTTTTCTCCTAACCGTCTTTTTGACCGTATTAACATACACATCACTACTGGCATCAGTCGAGATACAATCGAAGCGCCTGACCACCTCTGATGGTCTGTCCAACAATACAGTTCGCCATATTTATCAAGATAGCAAAGGTTTTATCTGGATGAGTACTTTGAATGGACTAAACCGTTATGACGGAAATTCATTCATAACCATTCAACCCCGGAATGATCTGGACATATACCTAGCAGACCATCGCGGTAAAACACTGAAAGAAGATCAGAACGGTTTTCTATGGATATCAACTGCAGCTGATCTTTTTAGTTGTTATGATCTTAAACGTGACTGTTTTGTAGACTTTACAGGATGTGGGGAAATGCTGCATCCATATAGAAATATATCTATTTTCCCGGATGATATTTGGTTATGGGGTATTAATACCGGCTGCCGCAGGATAACCTACCAAAATGGAAAGTTCTCTTCCGAAATATTCAATATCAATAGCCACCATCTTGGTTCTGATAACATTCGTTTCTTATCCCAAGATACAGATGGGCGTATATGGATTGGCACAACCGAGGGATTACACTACTATGAAAAAGGGAAAATGAAATGTGTTAATAACACACATTATTTTCAATGGGCGTGCCATTCTGATAAAAACAACTATTTTATCTCATCTGAAGGCTTAATATGGGAATATGACTCCCGAAAAGGACTTTATATTGTTGCAAACATTCCCAACATATTTTCCGAACGCGACCTTCCCGGTGTACTCCAATTCAATGAGAAATGGATTATTTTTACATCCCAAAACACTTATTCTCTAGATACCCAGACTCATATCCTCACTCAAGCCTCTTCCGAACTAAATATCCCCAATGGGCAGGTCATAAAAGATAATCGGGATAATTACTGGATTTTTAATAAAACCGGAAACCTGCATTACCTAAATGCAAAAACCGGAATTATAAAAACATTTCAACTTATGCCTAAAAATAAAGTAGGTTTCATTGATATGGAGCGTTACAACATCATACATGACTCCAGAGATATCATTTGGATTACAACTTACGGCAACGGACTTTTTATGTACAACTTAAACAGTAATGAACTTAAACACATTACATCAGGAGCAGGAAACACAGAATTGATAAAATCTGATTTTCTTCTCTCCATAATGGAAGATAATGCAGGAAACATTTGGGTAAGTTCCGAATTTACCGGCATTACGTGTCTTAAGATAATAAACGAGGGAGCCCACCGTATATATCCTGGACAAAAACAACCCCACAGAGACTATTCAAGCAACATAAGGTTAATATCATCACAGAAAAATGGGAATATATGGATCGGAAACCACGATGGCTCTATATTTGTATATGACTCTCTCCTTTCTGTGCAAAAAGAAGAGTATCACTATGATTCCAACATATACGCAGTTGCCGAAGATGCATCAGGAACGATCTGGAAAGGAAGTCGCAGCAATGGCATCTACATAGGAAGTAAGAATTATTCTCACGATGAAAAAGACATAACCTCACTTTCATTCGATGAAGTTTTTGATATCTTAAAAGATAGCAAAGGGAGAATGTGGATAGGCACATTGGGGGGAGGATTAAATCTCGCTGTACCTGATAAACAAAAGGGTTATATTTTTCGCCACTTTTTTAATAAGATCTATGGACTGAAACAAGTACGTAGTTTATGCGAAGACGCCAAAGGTTGGTTTTGGGTTGGAACCAGTAAAGGAATTATTGTTTTTCATCCGGACGAACTTCTCAAGAATCCGGACAAATTTTATTTATATAACTGGGGGGACAAACACCTTCAAAGCAATGAAATAAAGAGTGTGAAACAGGATAGTAAAGGGAATATCTGGATTGCCGAGTCCGGTGCCGGATTTAGCATTTGTACTCCGGAAAATGATTACAGTAAACTCCATTTCACTCACTATGGTGTTGATGACGGCCTAGTAAGTAGCATGGTACAGGGATTTGTCGAAGATAGCAAGGGGCTAATGTGGATTACCACAGAATATGGAATATCTTGTTTTGATCCGAAAGAGAAAACTTTTCAGAATTATTTTTTCTCCAGTGATATGTTAAGTGATGTATACAGCGAAAATAGCACACTCAAATTGCAAGACGGTCGGCTGATTATGGGAACTAATCATGGTTTGGTGATAATCAATCCCCAGCGAGTCAAAAGTATTCTACACGCTCCAACCGTAACCTTTACCGAACTTAAAGTAAATGGCATATCTATTCGTCCCGGTGACCCCGACTCACCTATCGATCGTTCTTTAGCATACGCAGAGACTATCCATCTCCGCTATTCTCAAAATTCAGTGATGATTGATTTTTCGACGCTGGATTTTTCCGGTTCTGTACACCCAAAATTCAGTTATAAGCTACAGAACTATGATAATGATTGGAGTATTCCCTCTCATGTGAATTTTGCGGCATATAAAAATCTAAGTCCCGGAACTTATTACCTACACGTTAAGGCTTGCAATGCAGTCGGATTATGGGGAACACAAGACGCTGTACTGAAAATAGTTGTTACACCTCCCTTTTGGCAAACAACCTGGGCATTTCTTCTTTATGCTTTGTTCGTTGTCATAGTTCTATATGTCGTTTATCGCATCATACATAATATGAACGAGCTCCGATACAAAATGAAGGTCGAAAAGCAACTTACCGAATATAAACTAGTATTTTTCACTAATATCTCCCATGAGTTCCGAACTCCACTGACACTTATCCAAGGTACACTAGAAAGAATATGCCGTAATGGCATTCCAAAAGATTTGGTTTACTCCATAAAAATAATGGAGAAAAACACAAACCGTATGTTAAGGCTCATCAACCAATTATTAGAATTTAGAAAAATGCAGAATAATAAGCTGGCTCTTTCGTTGGAAGAAACCGATTTAGTAGCCTTTCTACAGGAAATATACATGAGTTTTAAAGATGTGGCCGAAACTAAACGGATGAATTTCAATTTCATAACAACTGTGGCTTCATATAAGATGTTTTTAGATGAAGGAAAACTTGATAAGATAATCTACAACTTGCTCTCCAATGCCTTCAAATATACTCCTTCAGGAGGAAAAATTGATTTTAGTATTTCAATAGACGACTATGCCCGGCAAGCGACTATAAAAGTTATTGATTCCGGGGTCGGTATACCAAAGGATAAGCAAAACCAATTATTCAAGCGTTTCATACAAAGCAGTTTCTCTGGCAGTAGTGTCGGAGTCGGACTTCATTTAACACATGAACTGGTCAATGTACATAAAGGTACAATTAGTTATGAAGATAATCCTAATGGAGGATCAATCTTTACCGTTATCCTTTCCACAGACTCAACTATTTATAATAAAGAAGATTTTCTGATTCCCGGCAATGTATTGTTACAGGAAGAAGAAATTCTTAAAAAACGCATAGTAGCCTCCGCTTCCTGTCAAAAATCCCCTGAATCCATTCTAGCAGAGGATAACAAAGGAACCGAAATTCAACAAGCAGGCATATTACAGGAGACACCTTCAAATAAACATACTATACTAATTATAGATGACGATGATGATGTACGTGAATTATTAAAGGAAGAATTACAGAACTATTTCGAAGTAGCCACCGAACCCGACGGAGAGTCCGGACTCGAATATGCCTCTGCCCATGAAGTAGATTTAATAATTTGTGACGTAATGATGCCCGGATGCTCTGGATTTGAAGTTACACAGAAAATAAAGGGTGATTTCAAAACCAGCCATATACCAATTATTCTGTTAACTGCCCTAAGTAATCCTCAGAGTCAACTGGAGGGGGTAGATAGTGGCGCCGATGATTACATTACAAAACCATTCAGTTTAAAATACCTGCTGGCACGTGTGTTTAACCTGATTGAACAACGAGATAAATTGCGCAAAAAATTCTCGAGTGATCCTATGATGATACGTCCTTCTATATGTACCAATGATAAAGATAAAGAGTTTGTAGAAAAGCTCATCCGGATAATGGAACAGCAACTGGAGAATCCAGATTTTACTGTCGATGATTTCGCATCAGAGATGGCACTGGGTCGTACTTTATTCTATAAGAAAGTACGGGGAGTTACAGGATATAGCCCTAAAGAATATATACGCATTATGCGAATGAAGAAAGCAGCAGAATTGTTGGGCACCTATACAGTATCGGAAGTATCTTACAAAGTAGGGCTCAATGATCCTTCCTATTTTAGCAAATGCTTTAAAGAACAATTTGGCATTGCCCCTTCCGTGTATCAAAAAAAGATTAATAATACGGAAGAGGTATGACCTTATCGCAAAAATCAGCGGTATCCAATATACCACAAGCCGGTCAACTGAATCGTTTAAAACAGTTGACCGGCCAAAATATTTCATATATCTGAATACACATCTGTAATACAATACCTATCCGGTTTCAATAGGAAGCGTGTCGTTCACTTATATTTATTTTTCCAAACCTCATTCCATTTTTTCTCCCATTCTTCCTTATCTTTCGCATCTATAAAAGGCTGGTCTTTAGCAGGAAAAGCAAATCCTTCTGCGGTGAAATCAGTTTTAACGAAACCTATTTTCTCTCTGAAATGCGACTGCGAATCATTACCGAAATAACTACACCACCAATTTCCCTCCTTATCTTTGAAGAATCCGGTGCCGCCGCCACACGGAATAGACTCATGACGTTTTTTGTAAGGTCCGTAAATATGATCTGACATAGCCAAACAAGTTGAATACCTCCCTTCATAATCATCAGCTGCTCCCAAATAATATTTCCCATCTCGTTTAAATAATACAACACCTTCGTGTCCAAGATCGTTCATCCCCCGTTTCACACATTTTTTTGCATGATGTGTAGGGTCATGATCCGGATCATCGAATATAATTTCACGCATCGGTTCGGCAAACCCACTCATATCATCTTTTAATAAAGCAATCCGAGTGGCACCACCATAGCTGAAGTAAACTTTTCCGTCTTCATCTTCAAATAAAGTAGCATCGATACCATTAGCTATCCGTTCATTTGTATGAAAAGCATTGACGTACGGTCCTTCTGGTTTTCCTGTGACACTCTTTAATAAACCGATACCGTGTGGACACATACTGAAACATATAAAATAGTTACCTTTCACATAGTGAATTTCGGGTGCCCAAACAGCTCGAACGGCTCTACGCGGATAGTCACGCCATTCTTTTACCCAGTCGTCAGCATCCCTGTCAATATCCCAGACAAGTCCAAGATATTCCCATGATATCAAATCGACCGATTTCCACAGTTCTATTCCCTTGGTATATGCCCAGATATTATCTCCCGAAGACCCTGTCAAGTAATAATTTCCGTCTCCGCCAAGTGTTACTACGCCATCACGCAGGTGTAACTCTAAAGCCGGTTTAATAGGTGGCACAAGTCCTTTGTCTACCGCAGTGCCCTTTGCTGCATTACCAAAGTTAAGATCATATTCCGGTTTGGGATGGTTACCTTTGTAGCGTACGCCTTCCCATCCACTTCTCCATCCTCCACGTCCATCTCCAACCACTTTTCTTCCCGGACCACTAACCGGAGAAAACTGAGTTGCCCATTCCATATCTTCTTTTGTTGGAATAAACTTTTCTTGTGCCGTAACAAAAAGATTTTGCAGCAAAAAAAACATCGACAATAGTAAAAAAATCTTCTTCATTGTGTTTCTATTTATTAGTTTACATATTTATTTTTCCAAACCTTATTCCATTTTTGTTCCCACTCCTGTTGACTATGAGTATCGAGTTGAGGTTGATTTTTTGAAGGGAACACTTTTCCATCCGCAGTAAAATCCACCTTAATTAGCCCTGGCATTTCTCTGAATGGCGATTGATTCTCGTTCCCGAAATAAGTACACCACCACTGACCGTCATGGTCTTTAATATACGAAGTGCCGCCTCCACAAGGAACAGCTTCATGTCTCCATCTATATGGTCCGTAGATAGATTCAGATATAGCAACCATGCTGCTATATCTGCCTTCATAAGAGTCGGCAGCAGTCAGGTAATATAAACCATTACGTTTAAACATGAAAGCACCTTCACGACCTATATCCTGGCAGTTTCTACGAGACAGACAAGTGCTTGCATGATGATTTGAATTCAAATCCGGATCAAGCAGAATCGGCTTAACCGGTTTTTCAGCCAAGCCACTCATATTTTCTTTCATACGAGCCACCCAACCTCCTCCGTAAATCAGGTATACTTCTCCATCTTCATCCTCAAATAAAGAAGCATCAATATCCGTCCCCCATCTTCCATCATTGGTCAACGCATTAATATAAGGACCTTCCGGCTTCCCAGATGAGCTCTTCAATAGGCCACGGTCTCCCGGAGGCATACTTATAGTGATATAATAGTTACCTTTTACATAATGAATTTCAGGTGCCCACAATGCCCTAACAGCTTTATGATGAAAACGCCATGGCTTTTGCCAAGTACCATCTTTTTCAAAACTCCATACAAGTCCCATGTAGTCCCACTCTCTAAGATTTTCCGACACCCACAGTTCTACTCCATCATTGAAATGCCAAATGTCACTACCTGTAGAACCTGTGAGGTAGTACCTCCCGTCACCACCTATACAAATCACAGCATCACGTATCTGTGCGTCAAATAATGGTTTGATACTAGGAATAAGCCCCTCCTTTACAGCACTTCCCATATTTTCCTTATCCGAATTATATTCTAGCCACTGTAAGCTCGGTCCGCCAATGGTAGTATTGTTTGGCCCGCTTATTCCCAAATTTATGTTACGTGCATTACCTTGTTTTGCGGTAACAGTGAAGTTTTTAGTTTCCACCTGGAAATAAACAGAATCGCTGCCTAAAATCATCTCGCACATAGTGACATCATTCGGAAGCCTAGATGACATTACCCTTACTTTAATATTATCACCTTCTGAAATCGAACTCTTTCCTTGAATCCAATTACCATTATTCACGTTATATTCCCCATTGTTCACCACTATCGAATCTGACAAAGATGCTTGAATTACATTCGACTCGATCCAGGTTGAAGGCTCCACATCTCTTCGTTCGTTAAAAGCTATCCGCTTATTTTCATCAGTGCATGCCATCGCAAATAAAACGAAAAGTAGTCCTGATAAATTGTTTTTTAAATGCATAGGAAAAATAATTTTCATAATTATTTATTTTAGTCTTATCATAGTATATACGTTGTAAAAAATCTCGGGGCAAAATTAGGATATATACTCATCAGAAGGCTGAAGTTATATCCGTTAAACTTGCAACAATTCAAAAACTACAAGTACTGTACAAAACTACCAATTTCGTTGCAGAGAATGTCTGAGCGAGGTTATGTTTCTTTTCTGCAGCTGTATACAATTACCTGTAAATTGAACATTATTCCTTTTCGTTTAGATAGCATTCCCATACCTTTGCGACAGATATTCACTCCGAATCTAATATCTATTAAATCTTTAAAAATATATCATTTATGAAACACATGTATTTAACAACAGCTATATTTAATTTTGTAATATTGGCAGGTTGTAGCAATGATGATTACAGCGGACCGGATCGGCCGGGCATAAAAGCTGAAATTTGGGGAACAATCAACAACATCGGTACACGCGCCAGTGGAACTTCTTGGGGAGCAACAGACTGTATAGGGGTAAGCGTGGCGAGTGATGAGGTTAACATCAAGTATCAATATTCCGGCAATGATTCCAAACCTTTTAGAACAGTGGAAGAAGGCAGTGATATTTTTCTAAAAGGAACTGAAGATTCACAAACACTCACGGCCTACTACCCTTATACAGGAACTAATGGTACAGCACCCGGTATCATTAATGTAAGCACAGTTAGTGAGAATCAAACTACCACAAAACAACCGGAAATTGACTTCTTATTTGCTACAGCAACAGGGTCGCGTGAGAATCCTGTTGTAAATTTTGCTTTTACCCATAAAATGAGTAAACTTGATTTTAATTTCAAGAAAGAAAATCCTGAAGAAATTATTACTGACGGAGAAATTCAATTTTCATTGAACGGTCTACTGTTAAACGGTACATTTGATACAGCTACAGGAAAAACTTCCACCGGAAGCAATACCGGAGCTATAAATCAAACCATAACGAATGGTACTACCTCATTGATCTTATTACCGCAGACACGCAAAAATCTCCTATTAGAAGTAGAATACAACAATAAATACTTTGTTGCTACAGTAAGTACAATGGAATTGATAGGAGAAAAAGTACACACTTATACAATTACCATCAATGATCTTGCCGAGATACCTTCTCTAACCATTTCTTCGGGCAGTATTACTGATTGGGAACAAGGCACCGGAGGAACTATAGCAACCGAGGAAGACAAACAAGAAATTAAGCCTTCAACCGATCCCTCGATATGGGGTGATAGTGGAAAAGGCGAAGACATTTCCTCTTATTAAAGATTCAGCCACAAATAGTTGAAAACAACAATAATCTTAAATTAAATAAATAACAGTATGAAACAGAATAGACTTATACAAAATATAATATTACTAATTGGTTGTTTACTCTTAAATTCATGTTATCAAAACGAAGAATATATGCAAACAGTCCAACAAAATCACCTTTTAATTGATATTAAAGATTCCGGGATTTATAGTAATGAACCAATAAGTCGTGCCAATACAGTTGGTTATACAACAACTTTCTCGGAAGGCGATAAAATAGGCTTATATGCAGTCAAAAACGGAGAGATTCTGCCTGATGTAAATAATGTATGCTTATCATATACTGAAGGTAAATGGGTAGCCAATTCGTCGATATCATATAGTGAGGATAAAGTTGGGGCCATATATTATGCGTATTATCCTTATGATCAAGCACTAAGCACCTTTAATAAGACTAGTACCGACCCATTTGAAGCTCTTGTAAGTTCATGGGAAATAGGGAACGACTTAACCGGAGACATATATACCGGCAAAGATTTGATGACAGGTTTTGCTAATGCAAAATTGGAAGGACGAAATTACACATTGGATTTGACATTGGGACACCGTATGTCATTGGCGGTGATTAAATTGCCTACCACAACATACAATTTTACAAATGCAGGGATGAGTTCATATAATGTTTCTCCACAGAACATTTCATTCACGATTGGAAAAGATTCCGAAAGCGAAGCGCCCATCCTTCCGTATTATGACATCACGTCGGATACATATCGCATTCTGATTCATCCCAATACAGCATATACACTCAAAGGAAAATTCACTAACGGAGCAAATGCAAATAAAAGCTATACTATTAATATTGGTACTGACATTGACAAAGCTCAATATGCTCAATACATTGTTGATCAGCCCGAGATAATAAATTATACATTAAATATAGGTGATTATTATTGCGCAGATGGCTCTTTAGTATCAAAAGATGGTCCTGCACCAAGTAACTGTATTGGTGTTATTTATCAAGTAGGAACCACTGATGCTATAAAGAATGATTATCCTTCATGTAATCATGGTTTGGTTTATGCATTGAAACGTGTAGAAGGAGATCCTATAAAATGGTCAACTAGTAAACCATCATCTACTAATTGGTATGAAAAGTACGGGATGCTATTATATAATGCAACAGGAGTAGACATACAAGGATATGAGGAAACCAAAACATGGATGGATATTGAAACCGGAGAAGTAGAAGGAGTGGATATTAATAGTATAATGAAAAGCACATTAAATGACTATAGACAAAATTTCATTTTACCATCGACGACTACCGATTGGTATTTACCTTCTTATAAAGAATTGGATGCACTTAATAATAATGCAACGATTTTGAATACACAATTCAGCAAAGTCAATGGCGAAGCTTTATGGACGAGTGCGACTAAGGACATATCTTATTGGAGTACAACAATACGCCGTCAGGATGCTGTAGTACAATATCATCCCGATAATAAAACTAAAGCTGGGTATATACGTGATAGTTCGGGCTATTATCGTTACTCATTTGGATTCTAAAATAAAAATTATAGTAAAATAAATATTAAAATAAGATTCATCATGAAAAAAGTACTTTTAACAATGGCATTGTTTGTAATAGCATCGTTAAGCTATGCACAAGTTCTGAAAAATAATTTCCTGGCAGGATATAAAGTCGGCGACAAACTGGAAAAGGCTGTCTATATGGATAAAACTGATCCAATAAAGCTAGATACCTGGTGTAGAGGTTTTATGCCCACACCTGTAGAAGGTTATGAAGGCCCTCTAGTAGGTGAAGAATTATCTTATCCAGGTTATCACGAGGGTGGACTTTCCATCAAGTTCGGAAATCTTCCTTATGGCGCAAAACCTATCTCGGTATACTCAATGGATAAAGGTAAGAAATTTAATGGAGGAACACTTTATTTTTCTTTTCTAGCTAATTTTTCCCAATTAGAAGGAAACGGAATTGTTGATTTCGTTGCATTGAGCCCTAATTATGTAGGTGGTTCAGACCGTGGAATAGTATGCGTTGGTCGTGAAGGAAGTAACAAAATCCGTTTTGGTGTAGGATTAGTAAGAAAACGAGTGGAAGGCACAACAGTTTATGATTACAACAAAACATACTTGTTGGTTATTAAGCTTGATTATGAAAAGAATGAGGCTTCATTATTCATTAATCCCGACTTGAGTGGTGAAGAGCCTAAAGCTAATATTGTTACGGATGGCGGAGAGTATGTATTGGAGCATCCCATGCGTTCAGTATCTTTCAGAAACCGGTATGGCTATATAGGAAATGTTGGTAACTTCCGCTTATCAAACAGCTGGGCTGGAGTTACAGCACAATAATATTGTTTTTCCAAAAACGAGAATCCCCTTCTTTTTAGGGCACTGTATCTAATAGGAGGGGGATTTATATCTTCTGTTATCATTTAATTTTCATTGTTCATCCTATCAGAATAATATGAAAAACAATCTATATCTATCTAAACTTCAAAAGAAATTATTTACGTTAATCCTTTTGGTAAGCATACTCTCTTTATATTCTATAGGAGTATCAGCGCAAGACCGAATGGTGAAAGGTACAGTCATTGATGAGAAAAAGGAACCTGTTATTGGAGCTACTGTCATCATAACAGGTACATCCAATATGGCCGTCACAAATCTGGATGGGCAATTTTCTGTATATGCTCCCAATAATGCAAAAACCATAGAAATCTCTTATGTCGGTTACAAAACCGAAATATTACCTCTTAAGGGAAAAAATGTTTTTAACATACAAATGAAAGAAGACCATTTGGCTTTGGAAGAGGTAGTGGTTATTGGATATGGTACTGCCAAAAAAGGGAATTTAACAGGTTCTATAGCCAAAGTAGATGCTTCAAAAATTGAAGACCGACCTGCTACAAACATAGCTTCTGCGCTGCAAGGACAGTTGAGTGGCGTAGAAATCAGTTCCAGTACAGGTGCTCCCGGTGAAGAACTGACAATCCGGGTAAGAGGCGCTGCATCAATTAATGCTGATGCAACTCCACTATATGTGGTTGATGGTATCCCTACTGACAATTTGGGGAGTATCAACCCAAATGATATTCAATCTATTGAGGTACTGAAAGATGCATCATCTTCAGCTATATATGGTTCTCGCGGGGCAAATGGAGTAATTTTGATCACGACTAAAACGACAAGTAATACAGATAAAGTCAGTATACAATTCTCGGCAGCATTCAGTATGCAGCAAATAGAAAAAAAGGTTGATATACTAAGTCCGGAAGAATGGATTCAATTCAGAACCCGGTATAATGATGGAAGATATATGAAACAATATGCCGGACAAGGTGCTACCATTAATGATGATTGGGAAACACGTCTGGCTATGAATAACAATAGAGTCAATTATTATATGATGAATGACCCTCGCTGGACACAACCAAACTATGGTGGATTGGCCATGATTGACTGGCAGGACGAATTTTTCCGTTTGGCACCTATGCAGAACTATCAGCTTTCCATATCCGGTGGAAGTGATAACACGAAATATCGTGTATCATTAGGTTATATTGATCAGCAAGGCATTGCAATTGAAACTCACTATAAAAGATTGAACATACGTTCAAACATTGAAGCAAAATTATTCAAAAAATTAAAAGTTGGGATTAATATCGCCCCTACAATTTCGTGGAACGATGGTGGCCGCATCGACGGTAAAGACCAACAAGCAAACCGTGCGTTAACAATGGTACCCATAGCAGAGCCGGAGGCTGGATTAAACGCAGGTGCCGAACCTTATGCCAGATATAACTGGGCGGGAAATTTTATTAGTCCTATTGCATATATGAAACAAACGACTAATCATGCAGAGAGTATGTATTTAAGCAGTTCGGCTTATGTGAAAGCCGAACTTATAGATGGTTTACAGGCAACCGCAACTGCATCGTATAGCTTTATCGGCAATCAGAACCGTTCTTTTACTCCCAGTTCCGTTACTTCCAGATGGACCGATGGAGAGGGGTATCAGACAACAGGTAATCGTTCAGATTCCCGTACCCATAAATATTTGCTTCAGGTAGTAATGAATTACGATAAAAAATTCGGGAAACACACCGTAAGCGGTATGTTGGGATATTCTATGGAAAGTTCAAATGGATCTTCCAGCCGAATATCAGCAAAACAATTTCCGGATAATTCATTAGAGATCTTCAATGAAAGCGACATGGCTATACAAATAGCCAATGCCAACATGACAACTCCAATCCGTTTGCTTTCCTACTTTGGACGTGCACAATATGAATTTGACAATCGCTATTTGCTTACTGCCAGTATTCGTCAGGATGGTTCCTCACGTTTTGGCAAGAATAACCGTTGGGGAATATTTCCTGCCATATCGGCAGCTTACCGCATATCGAACGAAAAATTCTGGCCTGAAAGATTTGTAATGAACCAGCTTAAGCTCCGAGCCAGCTGGGGTCTGAATGGAAACAACTCCATACCGTCCAATGCTGCGTTAGGAATTATCAGTAGCGCAAACTATTCTGTAGGTGGAGGTATGACGAATGGTTTTGCTCCGTCTTCAATTAACAATGAAAATCTCGGTTGGGAGAAAACACGAAGCTGGAATTTTGGAATAGATATAGGCTTTTTTAATAACAGAATAAGTATATCCGCTGATTATTATAATAAAACTACAAAAGATTTATTATATCAGGTATCAATACCTGCATCTATGGGATTTTCTAAAGCATGGGGCAATATCGGTAGTATTAATAACAAAGGATTTGAAGTGGAGTTAACCACACAGAATTTAACCGGAACATTCAAATGGAGCACTTCTTTTAATATGTCTTACAATAAAAACAAAGTAATTAGTTTGGGAGAAGATAACAGTACCGTATTTACAGGGTGGAGTGATTCAAATACTCAGGCGTTTATGGTAGGACAACCTCTAAAAGTCTATTATATGTACGATGCTGTAGGAGTATATCAGTATCGGGAAGATCTTAAAAAGTATCCTAAAATGGAGAATACAGTATTAGGCGATGTGAGGTATCGTGATACAAATGATGATGGAATTATTAATGACAATGACCGGACGTTGGTTGGTAAACCGAGTCCTGACTACACTTTTGGTATGACAAATACATTTAAATATAAGAATTTTGATCTTTCATTTTTGTTAACCGGCCAGACCGGAGGTAAAATTTTCAGCTTGTTGGGACGCTCTTTCGACCGTCCGGGAATGGGAGCCTCTATAAATGTATTATCGCATTGGAAAAATATGTGGATTTCGGAAGATGAACCCGGAGACGGGAAAACGCCAGGAATAGATAATGCTAATACCGGAACTTTTTATGATACACGTTGGCTTTATAGCACGGACTTTATCAAACTCAAAAATGTTACACTTACTTATAGAATACCAGTAAAAAAAGGTAGACGTATCAGAAATGCCCGAGTATATATATCAGGAGAAAATCTTTTTATGTTTGATAAGTATGATGGAGGATTCTCGCCCGAAGCCAATAATGGAGGTGCGAGTGCCAATTATGATTATGGCTCATATCCGCAAGCGAGAATATTTACTTTAGGTGGAAGTATTACATTTTAAAGGAAGGAGAGTATAATAATGAAACTACAAAAATATATCATAGGTGGAGTAATAGCATTTAGTTTATTGTTTTCTTCTTGCAATGACTGGTTGGAAGTTGAACCGGAGAACACACGTACAACAGATTATTTTTACAAGACACCGAGTGAAATGCAACAGGCTTTAATGGGCATCTATAATGGTCTGCTCCCTATATCAAATTATTCATTATTTATGTCAGAAGTACGTTCTGACAATGTCTGGACAGGCGATTTAACAGATAAACAAAAAGATTATATGGATATCAGTACATTTAATCCATACCTTGCTAACATCGCAACCTTGAATAGTGCATGGAAAGATCTATTTGCGATTGTATCACGCTCCAACGAATTTCTAGCTAAAATAGAAAACCTATCGTTTGATTATACAGACAAGATAGATGTAAAATCAGCTTTTAAAGGTGAGGCACGCTTTTTAAGAGCATTGGCTTATTTTGAATTGGTAAGATATTTCGGACGTGTACCCATGCCACTTGCTCCTCAAACAATTCAAGAAGCCATGTCTACCAAACAATCGGAAACCAAAGACATCTATGAACAGGCAATTATTCCTGACTTGAAATATGCTATTGAATTTATGGGAGAAAAGGCTACTGATTATAAAGGTGCAGAAGTTGCCAGCGGGCGTGCAACTAAAATTGCTGCCCAGGCATTATTGGGAAGAGTATATCTGACTATGGCCGGATTCCCTCTTTATGATGAAGAAAAAAAGGAGAAAGCCAAAGAACAGTTTGAGAAAGTTCTTGAGTATGCAGATAAAACAGGGAAATATTGGGCAAAAAATGCTGATGAATGGAAGAAAATTTGGATTAGCGATAATGATAATAAATATCATATCTTTGAAATACAGTATATAGCGGCCAAGGGTTATGGCAATCCTATGGTATTTCAATCCGTTCCCAATGTACCATCAGAATACATCGGAATTGCGATGTCAGGAAATAGCATTACGTGTTCTACAGATCTCAATACAATATTGAAATCAGAGAAAGATGCAAATAATAACTACTTAGATGTACGATGTTTGGCAACAATTGATACAACCAAGTATGTGAATGATGACAATCCGAATAGTATAACCAAATATGGTGGAGATGATTTTTTCATTAAATTATTTGAGCATAAAATGAAAAGAAAAGCATTAGGGTATGAAGACATTGATGCCCAAATTGTAGATCGTACTTATTTCCCACTCAACTATCCATTAATCCGTTTGGAAGATGTTATGTTAATGTATGCCGAAATTGTAGGCCCCACTACAAAAGGCATAGAAATGGTCGATAAAATACGTGTACGTGCTGGTTTGAGCAAACTTGGTGATGCGGATAAAAGTCCTGAAAGATTTCAAGAATGTGTTGAGCTGGAGCGTCGAAAAGAATTAGCATTCGAAGGTATTCGTTGGCACGATCTTGTTAGACATAACAACTACTCACAGGTCATTCGTGATAAGTTTATGAGTTATGCCGTAGATAAAAATGGAAATATTGTACGTCCGGCAACAGCAGCTCTCATAAATCGTGTTGTTCCCGGTACACATCTGTATCCCATACCTAATCCACAAATGAAGGTAAAAGAAGGACTGTATGAGCAGAATGAAGCCTATAAATAACTCAGCGGATTCAGCAATTAAACTCAGATTCGTACAGTAAAATGACCTGTTTCAAGCAATATAAATTTAATTTCATTGCTTGTAGCTAATACCCTATGCTGTGACTATACTGACTTTGGCTGCCTGCATATTTACTGACTTGCTTTGTCACTCCTGTTATCTAATAAAGAAATAGCTATTAGAAGAGATGATAGGTGACAGATGTGGAGGGATAGTAAAATACAACCTATCACCATTCCGAAACCACGGTGAATAAAGGGATCTAAGGAACAGGTGATAGGTTAAAGAGGATTTTCATTTTTTATTTGTGGAAGACTCTAAACAAGGTTCGTAAGTTACGCCTTCATCTTCCGTAATCTTTATCAACTTGTTCTTAATTTCCGGTTTCGGACCATATTGCCCTGTGCGTACGAGCACTTTACACTTCGTCTTTGCAGGAATTGCCTTTAAAGCTTCATCCAAAGTAAAGAAGTCACCACTTCCGTCCGTAGCTACTACATAATCAAAGTGGCGAATATATTTACCCAATTCAGGAATTTTCTTACCGACCGCATCAATCGCCATTCCGGCAAAGACGCGGGAACCTTTGATATTCAGATGTGTATCGTCCTTCTTACCTGCCCACATATACAGTTCCTTCGACTTTTCCGGTCCCATCTGACACACCAAATCATGAGTCATCTTATTCATATCAATGAAAGGCACATTCAGTTCTTCGGCTACCCGCTTGGGAGAAAGGAGGTACTCGCCATGTGTATCCAGCAAGGAATCTGTGAACTGCCCTGCTGCGTCCTGACAGAACTTACGACGAACGATAGAGTTGAAAAGAACGGGGATACCGCCTTTTGCACGGGTTTCGTTCACAAACTTACGCAGGTTATCATCAAATGTGCCGCCCGGTTCGGTATAAAGTTTCGGGTTTTCCTTTTTCTCGTCATTATGTCCGAACTGGATAAACACATAGTCACCCGGTTTAATCAGAGCGACTACTCTCGCCCATCTTTTTTCGTTGATAAAACTCTTGGTACTACGTCCACTGGCAGCATGGTTGGAAACAACCACTTTATCGGACGGAAAAAAGCTGCCCAACATCATCCCCCATCCACGTTCCTTGTTCTTCGGATTTTTGAGGTTACGGTTCGCCATAGTTGAATCGCCAATCATATAAATCGTTACCGGAGACTTCTCTACAATGGCAGAAGTAGAAAGCACCAAAAACGCTAAAAACAGTAATTTCAGTTTCATTATCTTTCTTATTTTAATTTAGTAGGTTCATATCAAGTTTTTACTCCGCATCCACTTTATACAGCAAATACTGTGCAGGAAGCAGTTCGGATACTTCCGCCTGAATCTTAAACTTCTGTGTGCCGCTATAATAAGGATAGCCCCCTTCTAAAGAGATTGCCACATTCGGTTTTACAAGATAACGAAAAATTCCTTCCTGACCAACAACAGGATAAGGAATCTTTCCGTCCTCCCACGAAACTACAGGAGAGGTTTCCGCTAGATCAGAAGGGTATTGAACTTCAACTACAATCAATGCCATCAGGTGTTGCAAAGTTACGGTCAAAGTAGTATTAGATACAATACCTTCACCTTTCATCAGGTCGCTATTGGTGTATCCTTCAGGAGTCGACTGATCTTGCAGAGGAGTAAAATTTGCAAGATACGCATTCAGCTCCGCTTCATCGTTCACCTTCTGATAAGGATAATAAGCAGTGTAGCTTACATTGCCGGATTGATGAATCAAGGGCTGATCTGAAGACCAATTCCCGTCATTATCAACCGTACAACAATAATTCTTATATTGTTTTTCTCCATTGTCGGGAGTTATTATCTGCAATATGCCAATCCGGTCGTCGAAAGTAAAACGGGTAATATAGTCTTCTTCCGAAGTACGTGTTCCAGTGTTCTCTACTCCAGTTGGTGCATAGCTATCGGAAATAACGTTGAGTGATAAAGGTAAGCCCTTTTCCTGCAAAGTACTTTCGGAGAGTTCTTCGTGCGAACAAGAATTCAAACCTGCTAACAGGAAAACGGAAGCCAGTAACATAAATAATCTATATTGTTTCATAATACTCTTTTTTATTATTCATAAACGAAATGTTGTAATAGGTCGCTTAAAAAGCCAGGATACAACGGACAACAGTAGAAGCATTATTACTTTTATCGTTGTCTCCCAAGCGCAAAGTGTACTTGTTTTTAGTAGTGTCAAAAAGAACCCGACGCACCTTTTTCTGTGCTTGTTCTGTACTTGACCAATAAAAAGTATTCTCGGCAAAAGGAGTAAAGCCTGAGCCACTTACCCCCATTCGCTTATTCAATTCTTCGGATGTAACTTGAGATAAGTTATTCGCATCATTCTTTAGTGTCATAACACCAGTAGTACTACTTGTCCTATTCTTTAAAAGAGCATTTACATCTCCCAAATTCTCCAGAATATCCCACCATTGTCCAATGGCCGGCAAGAACCATCCGGAAGTAGTGCCAGGTGCAGCATATACTTCACTTTCTCCCATTCCATATTTACTAGCATAATAAAATGCATCATAAGTGGTGGCATCAGCACTTTCTACCTCATCAAGTTTATTCTCGATCATATATCCCGTCTTACTGTATCCATCTATATCCGAATACATATCGGCAAACCTCGACACATTAGGAAAATAAGTATTATCCTCATCAACATTTTCCCCCCAAGTACAAGCCGCAGAGGCATTAGTCAATGCCATCACATATCCATGCGTCCATCCTTTTGATTTCTCCAACTCGCTCATTCTTCTAGGATCTGTTTGGAACACGACACCAATATAGGCTCTTCCATCTTTGAAATCTGCCGGAGTCTGAGACGGGGTTTCCCAAACTTTCTCTCCTGTCGTGTTATCCACCTCGCGCAAACCGCCATCACTCACGAGCCAACTATTTCCATCCGCACTACGATAAAAGAAATCACCGGGTTTTATATCATCTGCCGTATAGCAAGTGCGGCTCGTCACCAAATGTTCATCTCCATTCGGAGTCCATTCCGGTCCTGAAACGGCTAATGAAACTTCAACTTCTCCTTTATTATTTACTGTAACATTATAGACATACAGATAACCCGATTGCAGGTTTGCATCCTCCTCTTCCTCCGGAATGTAATAGGCCGGAACATTATTTATGACAATTTTTATAAAAGGGATACCTTTCATTTGCTGAGGAACAAGCAATGCCTGCACGGTTTGCAGATAACCTTCCGTTATCTTGTCACCAGAGAACTTTAGAGGAACAATCTCTGTGTTTCCGGAAGTCTGCGCCACTGTCCCCGAAATCATATCCAACTCACCGGAGGTCAACGACATATTGACAAAACTAATAGAGGCATCTTTTATTGTTTCCTCATTTTCCACTCCCTCACCTGCTTTCAAGTTTAATTGTACTTTTGCAGGTAAATGATAAAAGTCTAAGGTTGGCTGATCCGAAAAAGAAAAATGATTTCGGGCTCTCAAAAAATCACTATTCTGATAACCATTCTCCAGATTCTGATCTTGCTGTACAGAAAATGAAACAGGAACTTCCGCCTCATTGCAAGGATACCAAGCCAATACGTCAACTGCCTCAGTTTTATTTTCCCAATAAAAAGGTTCATCGGCAGTCAGTCCGCCATTTTCGTCGGCAGTATACAGCTTCACTTCCTCACCTATCTGTATGGCTACTTTTTCCGTACCGTCCCAACTTCCTTCCGAAGTTGTCCGTGTCAACGGCCGATCGAACACTTGTCCTACAAACGTCATCGGATAGGTGCCGTCAAGCACACTGTTTCCCCTTTCTTCATCAGAGGTACATGACATCAATACATTGCCTGTGGCAACAACGAACAGCCATGCAAATAATCGTAGTTTTCTATTCTCTATTATCATACTATTCAGATTCTAAAGTTCTACAAGTTTATATCTATATCTTTGTCGGGAAGTTCATCATTCCATCCATGAATGGCGGAGGAAGAAACGGCAAGCCCGGTACGGTTCACTTTAACGTTATATTCATATACTTTACCGCCTGTCAAAACCAGATCAGAAGAGTCCTTGCTTTTTAAATGAACACCTTCATAAGCGGTCCCGTTATGAATCAGAGAGAGAGCGGCCCCTCCGGAGACAGTTTCCGGAAATAATATAAACGAATAAGTATTCGCATTTGCCGCAACGGTGCTTCCATCCGTAAATTCCAACCCTCCGGCAGTTGCCGTATTCGCCTGAGCAATTCCCGCCAACGTATCAAACGAACCGGAAGCATGGAGAGAAGCCAGACGGAGTGTGCAACCGCTAAAGTCTGTATCTACGGCAAAACCTGTGCCCGGAATAAAATTCAAGACCACCTTACACATGGTATGATAAAAGTTAAAGTTCAGCATCGGAGACGATAAAGAACCTTTGGCGGTGGCATACAGATAATCAAAGTTTTTACTGCCTGTCTGGTTGCTTATGTTCGCTTCGAGCAGCGTGTGCCCCGATGCAGTATAAGGATAATATGCGGAAAACTCCGATTCTTCCTCATCGATATAGTAGATAACAGCACCCGGTGCAGGAGTAAAGGAAGAGCCTCCGGTAAAGTTATGTCGCCTGTTTGTATAAGTCACATCCCCACTTGTTCCGGATATACCGATTGCATCTTCCTCCTCCCATGTATCATTCGTCATTCTCGAAGCCGCTTCTTGACTGATCATTCCCGATACACCGGCAGATACCGGCATTTGTCCTGTCGTATCTCCCATCTCTTGCTGGTTATTGCAGGCGGTCAATACCATCAATGATAGGACCGTCAAAAGAATTCTGTTTTTCATGATTCACTAATTTATCAAGCTATAATTAAGAAGTCGTTTTAAGAATTGTTTATTGAATCTCCACATTATCCGGACCGTCTGTAAACTCCGGCTCCCACGTATGGATATTGCCTGACGTTCCGGCTCCTTCGGGAAGTTCGAGCGCAGCCTTGAGATAAAGCGGAGAGATATCGTTTCCGAAGTATCTCAGTTCCTCTGTCATATCACTGACCAAAGAACAGGTTCTGCCTCCCGTCAACGGTAACGACAAAGAAAGTGTCTGCTCATTCCCCGCTATACCTATTATATAGATGGTAGCCGAATAAGCTCCGGTAGACAATTGCTTTGTGAACACCGGCTTTATACTTTTGGGTTCAGACAGTTCTCCCGTAGACAGGTTAAAGGTGGAAGCAATGCCGGATAATGTCGCCTCAATCTCTCCTGCCACCTGTCCGGGCTCTCCGCCTTGAGGAACCAGTGTCAATGTCAACTGACGGACACGCTGTTTCATTTTAATAGAGGTCTTCACCGTTTTGTCGGGTTCCACTACCACCGCTTTAGTCCGGGCATTAGAGAAAAACCAGCCAGGCTGTTGCAAGGTCCCGTCTTCTCCAAGCGCAACGCTGGCTGTAAGATTATTCACAGTCATATTGGCAGGCTTATTATAAGCTACCACATCATACGTCCCGACATTCAAGGTAGATTGATAAGTTGCAGTCCGGTTATCCACATTCCGTTCGCCGATTCCGGTAATAAAAAGAGTGTAATCGTCCGGAAGTTGCGCTTCCGCAGAATAATCCCCCCAATCGGCAGTGATTTCGACAGTACCTTGCTTGGATATTTCATCTCCTTCATTATCGGAACAGGAGATGTGCAAGAACGTAATTCCCGATAATAAAAGAGGGAAAACATACGCGATCATCATTTTACGAGTTTTCATAATAGTATAAATTCATGTTTGATTAATAGCTCAAAATTCTAGCATACAAAGGTTTGCTTTCACTTTATGGCAAAATTAAACGGAATAGAAATAATAGAAAATGGATAAACGTACACAAACCAGCACAGATTATCAAACCGGCACACGAGCGGAGGTATCATCGGCAAATAATCCATGTAAACGTACAAGTATCCATGTCACAAACGCCAGACTCTCCTCATCTTTGTATTCGAACGTTAACCAAATGTATTCACCATGAAATATTTACGCTATTTGTCATTGATCGGAATGCTGCTCTTTATTATTGCTTGCGGAGATGAGTCCATACAGTCACCGGAAGACAATAACACAAATAATGCAGGGAATCAAGAGGAAGAACCCAAAGAGGAAGTTATCAAAGGAGAGCGCAGTATGTGGGTCAGCTACGACCCTAATTATAAGGAAGTAAAACAGCATACTTCCGGTTATTCCCATGCACTAATCAGTTGGAGACTACTCCCGACAGATCCGGATAATATTTCCTTTGATATTTATAAAAGTGAAGATAACGGACAAGAAACCAAACTGAACGAAACGCCTATTGACCATACCACCTGTTGGGCGGACAAAGATATCAACCCTCAAACCACGAACACATATCGCGTTACCATATCCGGTTCAAAAGAGACACTTTGCGAATATACCCTGACTTCCTCAATGGCGCAGACTTTCTACCGGGCTATCCGGTTGAACGCCAACGTGCCAAACCCCGCTATCACATATAATGCCAATGATGCACAAGTGGGTGACCTCGACGGTGACGGAGTAATGGAAATCATATTGAAACGCCAACCCTATGACGGTGCCAATAAAGGCGGATGGCAGGAAGGAACCACTTTGCTGGAAGCTTACAAGCTGGACGGAACCTTCCTTTGGCAGATAGATATGGGAATCAATATACGCTCCGGTTCCCATTATACTTCTTTTATCGTATATGATTTTGACGGTGACGGAAAATGTGAGATCGCTTTCCGTACCTCCGAAGGAACCAAATTTGCCGACAATACGATAATAACAGCCGCCAACGGAGAGGTAAACGATTACAGGCAGCCGGTTGATTCTCCCGGGAAAGGATGGTATTCAGGGAAATCACTACACTCCACTCACGGACTAATCTTTGACGGGCCGGAATATATATCCATTGTCAACGGACAAGGTGTGGAAGTGGCACGTACCAACAATATTCCACGCGGAGGAGAAGGCAGTAATTACGAACGTGCCAAATACTGGCACGATTACTGGGGAGACGACTACGGCAACCGAATGGACCGTTTCTTTATCGGAGCCGCTTATTTGGACGGAATTCCTCAGAATGGCGTCAGGAAAGCCAATCCCAGCCTGATCATCACTCGGGGAATTTACAAAAACTGGCAGGTATGGGCGTTGGACTTTAACGGTTCCTCATTATTGCCCCGATGGAAATTCAATACAAACGATAAAGGATGTGAATCGTACAGAGACATGGGCTCACATTCTTTCAGGGTAGCAGACTTAAACGGGGACGGTTACGATGAGATACTTTATGGTTCGGCAGCCATCGCACGCAACGGAAAAGGTCTCTACTGTACAGGAAACGGACATGGGGATGCGTTGCACGTGGGCAAGTTTATCCCCGACCGTTCGGGACTGCAAGTAGTAGCTTGCTTTGAAAATCCTAACAAATATATGAATAGCGGCTTCGGCTACGGCTGTGCCGTATTCGATGCAGCGACAGGGAAGTTTATAACCGGCCATGCAGGCGGAGCTACTTCCGGAGATAGCGGAGACAGTGCCGACGAGGATGATGAAGACAATAACCCTCCGGGAGACGTGGGAAGGTGCCTGGTAGCGGATATTATTCCGGAAAGTCCCGGACACGAATATTGGTCTGCCGAAGCCAGCGGAGTATACAGTTGCCAAACCGGACAATTGCTTAGCACAACATTGCCTTCTGCCAAAACCGGATCCAAAAGTTATAATAACGCTGTTTTCTGGACCGGAACATTAACCCGTCAGATGTTGGATGATGTAATGGTTCATAGTTATACGAAATCCGCTCCCTGGAATATGTCGCGGGTGATAACTTTCGAAAAATACGGTGGCGGTGTAAAATCCAATAACTCAACCAAAGCCAATCCTTGTTATTATGGAGACTTTCTGGGAGATTACCGCGAAGAAGTGATTTATAGAAGCAGCGACGGATTGTCCATCTATATCTTTTCGACCAATCATCCTACCGAGTACCGGTTTGTACATTTGACGAACGACCATACCTATGATATGTCACAAGCTATGCAGAATATAGGATACAATCAGCCTACACATTTGGGCTATTATATTGGAGAAGATGAAAAATAGCACAATTTATCCATCTTTTCACACGTATATCCATTATACATAAACAAAAAACGCAGTACTTTAGCTGCGGAAACAGAAAAGATAAATTTCACTTATTACATATTTAATTTTTACCTGGAATGAAAACAACCTTATTAAGCCTTTTATTACTGGCAACAGCAGTTAGTATAGAAGCACAAAATCTGCCACAGACTTTTCAATTAGCCGATGCTCCACGTTACTCGGAAAAAACCGGATACGGATTCGACCGTGTAGATACACCCAAGAAAAACAGTAATGATCCTTTCTATTTCTCGGTACGTGTGCCGGACGGAAATTACCGTGTCACGGTACGTTTAGGCAGTAAGAAACAGGCAGGGAATACAACTGTACGTGCAGAATCACGCCGCTTGTTCGTAGAGAATCTGCCTACTAAAAAAGGAGAATTCGTAGAAGAAACATTCATCGTCAATAAACGTAGTCCCCGTATCTCCGCCAAAGAATCCGTAAAGGTCAAAGACCGTGAAAAAAGCAAATTGGACTGGGACGACAGACTGACAATCGAAATTAACGGAGATGCTCCCGTATGTGAAAGTATCCGTGTAGAAGCAGCAGACCCTGCCACTCCAACTATTTTCTTATGTGGAAACAGCACAGTAGTAGATCAGGAAAATGAACCTTGGGCCAGCTGGGGACAAATGCTTCCCCGTTTCCTTACGGACAAAATATCGGTAGCCAACCATGCAGAGTCCGGATTATCCGCCAATACATTTATCAGCGGGAACCGCCTGAAAAAGATTATGTCGCAGATAAAGAAAGGAGATTATGTTTTCGTTGAATTCGGACACAATGACCAAAAGCAGAAAGGTCCCGGTAAAGGCGCCTATTACTCTTTTATGACCAGTCTGAAAACCTTTATCGACCAGATACAGGAGAAAGGCGGACAGCCGGTGCTGGTTACTCCGACACGTCGCCGCAGATTTGACAAGGAAGGCCGTACCGTCAATACACATGGCGAGTATCCGGATGCAGTACGCTGGATTGCAGCAAAAGAAAATGTACCTTTGATAGAACTGAACAACATGACCGGTACACTGTATGAAGCGTTGGGCGAAAGCGGTTCGAAAAAGGCTTTTGTACACTATCCGATGGGCAGCTTTCCCGGACAAAAGAAAGAATTGGCCGACAATACCCACTTCAACCCTTACGGTGCTTACCAAATAGCGAAATGTGTGATAGAAGGAATGAAAAAGGCTACCCCGGAACTGACGAAATATCTGAAAACAGATACTTCTTACGATCCCGCCAAGCCGGATAACGTAGACAGTTTCCACTGGTGTCCGGCCCCTTTCTGTGAAATGGAAAAACCCGACGGAAATTAATAGTACATAACCATAAAAACTAATATCATGCTTTTACGTTCTTTCTTACTAATCATCGTTTTCGTATGTAGTCAGATTGTACGCAGTAACGACTTCGTTTGGTACAATGGAAAACAGGCTATATCATACGCCATGCCCCAGTCTACCGCCCCAGTTGTAAAAATAGCTATTGACATGTTCACGGAGGACATGAAACAGGTGACAGGTTTATCACCCAAACAAAGTCCTGCATCCCAAGCAACAATCCGCATTATACAGTTGGACAAAGCGGATAAAAAACAACAGAAGGAATTACGCGGACTAAATATCCCCATTGATGAAATTGCCGCTAAAAAGGACGGTTTTTATATGGCAGTGGCCGGAAACTCTACGGGAAAACAGCTTTTTGTTATAGGTAGCGACGGCAGAGGAACTGCTTATGGAATATTGGAATTGTCACGTCTGGCAGGCGTATCACCTTGGGTATGGTGGGGAGATGTCACTCCGGAAAAGCAGAACCGGCTCGCTGTAGCCGATACGTTTCAGACTTTTCAGAGTCCGTCTGTCGAATATCGCGGCATTTTCCTAAATGATGAAGACTGGTCTTTACAACCCTGGAGTTGGAAAACGTTCGAACCTTCCAACATCAAAGGACGTATCGGAGCCCGTACTTACAAAGAGATCTTCAAATTACTGTTGCGGTTGCGCGCCAATGCGATTTGGCCGGGTATGCATGGCATCACCACTCCTTTCTACTTCGTGCCCGGTGCAAAGGAAGTGGCCGACAGTTGCGGCATTGCTATCGGTACCTCGCATTGTGAACCTTTAATGCGCAACAATGTAGGAGAATGGAGTGTAAAACGACGTGGAGCCTACAATTACATTACCAATCGTGATTCCGTACAGGCTTACTGGATAGAACGGCTGAAAGAAGCCGGGAAGTATGAGAATATGTATACGATCGGTATGCGAGGTATTCATGACGGACACATGGAGGGGGTAAAGACTATGGATGAAAAAGTCAGCGCTCTTCAGCAGGTCATTAACGACCAGCGTAAATTATTGGCTAAATATACTAATCCGGACGTTACAAAAGTGCCGCAGGTGTTTGTTCCTTATAAAGAAGTATTGCAGATCATGGAAAACGGTTTGCAAGTCCCGGAGGATGTTACACTTATGTGGTGTGACGATAATTACGGATACATGACACGCCTCAGCGATGAAGAACAGCAAAAACGAAGCGGTGGCGGCGGTGTTTATTATCATCTAAGCTACTGGGGACGTCCACATGATTATATGTGGCTGTGCACCACTCAGCCGGGACTTATCTATAATGAGATGAAGCAGGCATACGACCATAATGCCCGCCGTATATGGATAGTCAATGTGCACGATCTGAAACCGTCGGCTTATAATCTCGAACTGTTTCTGGATATGGCCTGGGACATCAATTCCGTAGGTCCTTCTACCTTAAACGCACACCAGGAAAAATGGCTCTGCCGGGAATTTGGCGAACAGGCCGGAAAGAAACTGTTCCCTGCCATGCATGAGTTCTACCGCTTATGTGGTATCCGTAAACCGGAACATATGGGATGGACACAAGTAGAATTAGATAAAAGAAAGTACCCCAGAGGGCGTTCACAAGTGATTGATACCGAATTCAGCCTGACCGAATTCGGCGGAGAGCTAGACCGTTATCTGGATTCGTACGAAGCAATCAAAAAGACTGTTACCGAAGCAGAAGCCCTGATTGCACCCGAACGAAAAGACGCTTTCTTCTCACATATCAAATATCAGGTATTTGCTGCCGCCGCCATGAGTACCAAAATGCTGGAAGCACAACGCGCCCGTTCCTACTCTACCGGACAGTGTGATGAATCTCTTTGGGGACGTGACAAGGCTATGTTATCAGCCTGTGCCAGAAGTACGAAAGCTTATCAGGAAATCAAGGAACTGACTGATTACTATAACAACGAAATGGCGAACGGCAAATGGAAACATTCCATGTGTTTCTACCCGCGGGATTTGTATGTATTCTATCCGCCTACTCTTCCTATAGGATTGACCGATAAAGAAGTAGATAAATATCTGGCTGAAGGTCCAAAGAAAACATCTTCCCACAAGATTAAAACAGATAAATGTATCAGTTACAATGCCTGCAATTATACCCAAGCATCGGAAGGAGCTACGCCTATTCAGGCACTTGGACACAGTATGAACGCCGTTGCCCTGCCTAAAGGTGGCTCACTGACATTTGAATTTGACTGTCCGTGGGAAGGAGAAGCATTGTTACGTACTGCCGTCATACCGACTCAACCGAATGACAAAGGAGATATCCGCTTCAGTGTCAGCATAGACGGAGGAAAACCGCAGGTGCTTTCTTTCCGAGAAAAGGGACGTACGGAGACATGGAAACGTAATGTACTGCGTGGGCAAGCCGTCAAGGAGACTAAACATTCACTTAAAAAAGGCAAGCACACGCTGACAATCAAAGCGTTGGACAAGCACGTCGTAATAGACCAATGGATGCTCGACTTTAAGCCGAACCGTAAATTTTATATGTTCCCACAGTAACCTTAAAAAGGTATCAACGCCATGAAATACACGCCATTATTTATCATCGGATTTATACTTTGTTTATCTGCATGTACGGATAATCAGCTTCTTCCGTCTTCTTCGGATGACGGAGAGAAACCGGTGGTAAAAGAAGAAAGGAACTATACTCCAAGAATGTTATGGGCATCTATCAACGGCAGGGCAGACGCTACAAACGACAAGAACAAAATACATAATAAAAAGATTCTTGTCAGTTGGCGCATGCTGCCCACTGACGATACGGAAGTAGCGTTCGACCTTTACAGAAAAAGTGGCGACCGGGCTGAAATCAAAGTAAATGAGAATGCTATCACAGTCAACAATTTTCAAGATGTTTCGGCCGATCTTTCGGTAGATAATACATATAGACTCTGTTACCATTCGAGTACAGTAACGATAGATACCTATACTATCACCGCACAACAGGCTTCCGCCGGACTGCCTTATATATCGGTTCCCTTGCAAGGAACGGAAGGCATCACTCCCGGATTAGTGTACAAAGCCAATGATATAAGCATAGGTGATCTGGATGGCGATGGACAATATGAGATCGTACTGAAACGGCTTATCTCTTCTCCGGATGATGAAGACAGCGAGACGGGCGACACGAATGACGGCATACGCCACTCCGTATTGCTGGAAGCCTATCACCTGGACGGCACATTCATGTGGCGAATGGCAATGGGGTCCAATGTGCCAACCGGAAACGGAAGTTCATTCGCTGTATATGACTTCAACGGGGATGGTAAATGCGAAATTGCATTGCGTACCGCCGAAGGCACCATTTTCGGGGATGGACAGGAAATTGGTGACACCGATGGGGATGGAAAAACGGATTACCGGGTAGCGGGCAAGAAATATATACATGGCGGACCCGAATTCTTATCCGTGATAGAAGGCGCTACCGGCAAGGAGCTGGCACGAACGAATTACATCGCTCTCGGACAAAGTGAAGACTGGGGAGATAACTATTATAAGCGCTCAAGTAGTTATCGGATCGGAATGGCACGTTGTTCCAACGACGCTATCTCTATCATTATAGGACGGGGATGCTACGCCAAAATCGTAGTGGAAGCATGGAACTTTAGCGATAACCAACTGTCCCGCATCTGGCGCTTCGATACTACCGACGGTATCCACAGCGATTATGACGGTCAAGGATATCACAGCATGAGCGTGGGTGATGTGGACAATGACGGATTAGATGAAATAGTATACGGTTCATGCACCATAGACCACAATGGAAAAGGGCTCAACTGTTGCGGACTGGGACATGGCGATGCATTACATCTCGGAAAATTCGACCCTTCAAGAAAAGGACTTCAAATATGGTCTTGCTTTGAAAGCGGTACGGTAGGCGCTGCCCTAAGAGATGCCAATACGGGAGATATTATATGGAAATTTGACAAATCAGGAGATGTGGGACGGTGTTTGGTGGCAGACATCGATCCGGATAGTCCCGGCTGCGAAATGTGGTGGTATAAAGGAAATGCTCATTCTTCGTCCGGCGTTGATTTGGGTTATGTTCCAAGTTCGTGCAATATGGCAGTGTGGTTCTCCGGCTCCCTTAACAGGCAATTATTGGATAATGGCACTGTTAATTCCTACAAAGACGGGAGGGTATTCACCATATATCGTTATGGCGTTACCACCATCAATGGCACGAAAGCCAACCCATGTTTCTATGGAGATTTTCTAGGTGACTGGCGGGAAGAAATTATTCAACCGACCTCCGACAATACGGCACTACGCATATTCAGCACCTGGTATCCCACGGAATATCAGTTTCCATATCTAATGAGTGACCATATTTATGAAATGAGTGCTCTTAATCAGAATATCGGCTATAATCAGCCAACTCATACCAGTTATTATATCGGTTCCGACCTGATAGAGAATAAAGAAATAAGAAAACATTGCTCAAGCAAATAACGATAACGCTATATGATAAAAATAAAACAACTACTCTCACTTGCATTTCTTCTGTGCTTCAGCAGTATAGACGCACAGAATACGGAGACTCTGTATCTGTCCGGCACCGGACTGGGAAACACCGTGACTTGGGATTTTTATTGTTCCGAAGGCATGAACAGTGGTAAATGGAGTAAGATAGAAGTACCTTCACAGTGGGAACTGCAAGGTTTCGGAGAATATACATTCGGCCGTTTCTATCTGGTAAAGGGAGCCAAGCCAAGTGATGAAACGGGGCTCTACCGTTATAAATTCAAAGTTCCCGCTGACTGGAAAGACAAGCAGGTCAGCATTGTTTTCGAAGGAGTAATGACTGATACGGAAGTGAAGATTAACAACGAACTTGCGGGAGATATTCATCAAGGCGGTTTTATCAGTTTTAATTATGACATTACCGACAAACTCAAGTTCGGTAAAAGTAATGAACTGGAAGTGAAAGTATGGAAAGAGTCTGCCAATAAATCGGTGAATGCGGCGGAACGCCGGGCCGATTGGTGGCTGTTCGGTGGTATCTACCGTCCGGTTTATCTGAAAGCCATGCCTAAGATACATATCGAACGTATTGCCGTGAATGCAACAGCCGACGGCAAGTTATCAACAGAAGTTCATATGAATAATCTACCAAAGGGATATTCTCTGGCAACTTCACTGACTCCGGTAGGAGAAAACAAGGCCATCGGAAGGCAAACAACTACTTTGGGTAGCGGGAATGTACAAACCATCTCGACTGACTGGAAAGGTATTCGCACCTGGGATTGCGAACATCCCAACCTTTATCTGCTCCGATTGGAACTGCTCGACAATCAAAAAAGACTTGTACATATACACGAAGAACGAATCGGATTCCGTACCGTTGAGTTCCGCCCTAAAGACGGGATTTATATCAATGGAACAAAAGTAGTAATGAAAGGCGTCAACCGTCATAGTTTCCATCCCGATGGAGGACGTACAACAAACAAAGAGATCAGCCTGCAAGATGCACTGCTAATCAAAGAGATGAATATGAATGCGGTCCGCTCGCATTATCCACCCGACAAGCATTTCTTGGATGTATGCGACTCTTTGGGAATCTTCTACCTGGAAGAGTTTCCCGGTTGGCATGGAAGATATGATGAGAAAGTGGGAGAGAAACTACTAAAAGAGATGATGGCTCATGACGTGAACCATCCCTGCATCTTCTTATGGAGCAACGGCAATGAAGGAGGATGGAATAAGAAACTGGATACCCGCTTTGCCGATTATGACCCACAAAAGCGGCATGTAATTCATCCGTGGGCAGATTTCAACCAACTGGACACTCATCATTACCCTGCATACCAAACGGGAACGGCACGTCTCGCCAATGGATACAACGTTTTCATGCCGACGGAGTTCCTGCATGGACAGTATGACAAAGGACTGGGCGCGGGGTTGGAAGATTATTGGAGCAATTATACTTCCAATCCGTTATTTGCCGGTGGTTTCTTATGGACTTTTATGGATGAAGCCGTTGCACGTAGTGATAAGGGAGGAATTCTCGACTCAGACGGGCCGAACGGTCCTGATGGTATTGTAGGTCCCAGAAGGGAAAAAGAAGGTAGCTTCTACACAGTCCGCGAAGTATGGGCTCCCATTCAATTCAAAAATATGTTTATCACCCCTTCTTTCAAAGGAGAATTTGCGGTAAGTAATACTTATCTGTTCACCAATTTGAAAGAATGTAGCATGAGATACCGCCTGTATGCTACTCCTTCTCCACTAAAGGGAGGTCAGCGTTCATTACTGAATGAAGGGACGGTCAGCCTACCGCCTATTGATCCGGGAGAAACAGGGAAAGCACGCATGAAACTACCGGCTAATTTCTTTCAAGGTGATGTATTGGAACTGGAAGCTTACGATAGAAACGGGAAGTCTATTTGCACCTGGACATGGCCGGTAAAATATGCCGATGAATATTTTAAAAGCCAACGTACACAAAGCACCCCTGCAAAACCTGCAGAGATTAGAAAAGAAAATGAAGATATCATTCTTTCCGCAAACGGAATTTCAGTAACCTTCAGCGGTAAAGACGGAGCATTGACTAAGGTAAAATGCAATGGTCAAGTCATTCCATTAAATAACGGTCCGTTACCCGTAGGCATAAAAGCCGATTTCAAAAAAGGAGAGTCCCACATGGAAGGTAAAGATGCACTTTTCGTTGTTAAATATACAGGGGCCATTGATTCCATCGTCTGGCGTATGACAGCAGACGGTTTACTAGGCATGGATGCTCGTATGTTGAATCGTGGTAACGGAGGTGGATACAAAGGAGAATTCTTTGATAAAAACATCTATTATTTGGGACTCAGTTTTTCATTTCCGGAAAAAGAAGTAAAAGGAATGCGCTGGATGGGACGCGGTCCGTATCGTGTCTGGAAAAACCGGATTAAAGGAACTAATTACAATATATGGGAGAAAGAATATAACAATACCATTACCGGAGAAAGTTTCGAGAAACTAATATATCCTGAATTTAAAGGATATCATGGCAATCTATATTGGGCAACCCTACAATCGGATAAAGCACCTTTCACCATTTATTCGGAAACAGACGGGCTATATTTCCGGGTATTCACTCCGGAAGAACCGATACATCGAAGAGATGGGGAAAACAGTATGCATAGTTTTCCGGAAGGCGATCTTTCCTTCCTTTATGATATTCCCGCCATACGTTCTTTCAAATCAATAGCAGAACATGGTCCGAAAAGTCAGCCGAGCAGCATTCGCATCAAATCGGGAGACGACGGATTACGCATGAAACTTTGGTTTGATTTCCGTCACTAAAAAATTATAACTGAATGAATTAACAACATAAATTTTAATTAATAACAGAAATAGCCATGAGAAAAGTACTATTAACACTGGCATTAGTTGCCACAGCTTCATTAAGCAATGCGCAAGTATTGAGAAACAATTTCCTCAACGGATGCAAAGAAGGGGAACCTATCGAAAAGGCAGCCTACACAGCCAAGAAAGCACCTCTTAATAAAGATGTATGGAGTGCTGTATTCAATGAGAAAGCACCTTATATAGGTGAGAGTCCCGTAGCAGGCAAAGAACTGTCTTACAAAGGATACAATGAGAAAGGACTGTCGATTATTTGGGGCGGACTACCCGAAGACGCAACCTTCCGCCCCAGTATCTACGGCTTGGAATCAGGAAGAGCGTATTCTACCGGAACTTATTATGTGTCATTCCTGGTAAACTTCTCCAAATTCAAGGCAAAAGGTAATATGGATTTTATTTCTACAAGTACCAATCACGCTGCCGGAACAAGTCGTGGATTCGTTTTTGCTTCCAACCAAGGCAGCAAACTTAAATTCGGAGTGGGTATACACAAACAACGTGCTTCTTCTCCTAAGACGTATGACCTGAATGCCACACACCTAATTGTATTAAAAATTGATTTCGCACAGAATCAAGCTTCATTATTTGTCGACCCGGAACTGAAGGATAAAGAGCCCACACCGGATGCGGTAGCTACTGAAGAGGGGGCTTTGAAGGCCGGAATAAAAGGAATAATGCTAAAGAATCGCAATAATTACGCAGGAAATATAGGTAATTTCCGCTTTACGGATAGTTGGGCAGGAATTATTGGGAAATAACCATAGCCTACTTATTGATAATTAAAAAAGGTGTCTTTTAAAGGACACCTTTTTTAATTTCTTTCAACTATCTATCTTATTCAACAGCTGCGGATAATTCAGCACCGGCTTTAAATTTAGCTACTTTCTTAGCGGGAATAGTAATAGTTGCTTTTGTAGAAGGGTTAATACCTGTTCTTTCAGCTCTTTCGCTTACAGAGAAAGTACCAAAACCAACGAGAGATACTTTCTCACCGGCTTTCATGGCATTAGTAACTGAAGTGACGAAAGCATCAAGTGCCTTTTTTGCATCGGCTTTGCTCATTTGAGCTTCGGCAGCCATTGCATTAATAAGATCAGACTTATTCATAATACGTAAAATGATTAATTAATATATATAACAAAAGATTCTCCCACAATGGATTAATTCCACAAATATAGCCGAACAAAACAACATATCAAATAAAAACATAAAAAAAACGCAGCAAATTATTGAAAAAGAGCTAATAGGAAGCACTTTTCATGCTTTAAAACAGAATTTATTCGTACTTTTGCATCTATTATCATAATATTCAGAATAAAAAAATGATGCCAACTGTAACTAAAAACCTGATAATTATCAATGTACTAATGTTTTTCGGTACATTCGTAGCACAACGCTATGGAGTAGATCTGACTAATTATCTGGGATTACATTTTTTCCTCGCAAGTGACTTCAATCCGGCGCAGCTTATCACTTATATGTTCATGCATGGCGGATTCAGCCATATTTTCTTTAATATGTTCGCCGTTTTCATGTTCGGTCCGATTCTCGAACAAACATGGGGACCCAGACGTTTTCTGTTCTATTATATCCTTTGTGGTATCGGTGCGGGAGTTATCCAAGAAGGAGTACAATATATTCAATATACAACAGAACTCAGCCAATATTCACAAGTAAATATAGGTACCGGTATTATTCCCATGGAAGAGTATCTGAACATGATGACTACCGTAGGTGCTTCAGGAGCTGTCTATGCCATATTGCTGGCATTCGGTATGCTGTTTCCCGATAATCGGTTGTTTATCTTCCCGCTACCTTTTCCGATCAAAGCCAAATTTTTCGTAATCGGATATGCCGCAATTGAGTTATGGTCAGGACTTGCCAACAACATAGGAGACAACGTCGCCCACTTCGCCCATTTAGGCGGAATGTTGTTCGGACTGATACTAATTTTGTATTGGAGAAAAAAAAGTAATAACAATGGGACATATTATAGCTGATTTGAAGGAAACATTCAGAAGAGGAAACATTTTTATCCAACTGATTTATATCAATGTCGGTATCTTTGTGATCGGCACATTGATTCATGTTTTTCTACGACTGTTTGAAGTCAACACTCCCGATATATTCAACATATTCGCTTTACCGGCCTCTTTTATCGGGTTTATCCATCAACCGTGGTCGTTGTTTACCTATATGTTTATGCATGCCGGTATTCTGCACATTCTATTCAATATGCTTTGGCTATACTGGTTCGGGAGTTTATTTCTTTATTTTTTCTCGGCAAAGCATTTAAGAGGGCTATATATATTGGGAGGTATCTGCGGAGGTTTGCTTTATATGGTCGCCTACAACGTATTTCCTTTATTCAGCTCACAAGTGACCGGAGCAACGTTAGTCGGGGCTTCCGCTTCCGTACTAGCTATCGTAGCGGCTACAGCCTATCGTGAACCCAGCTATAGGGTGCAACTTTTTCTTTTCGGTGCTGTCCGTCTCAAATATCTCGCACTGGTCGTTATCGGAATTGATGTACTGTCCATTACCTCAAGCAATGCCGGAGGACACATTGCCCATCTAGGAGGTGCTCTTGCCGGGCTTTGGTTTGCAGCCAGTCTGAGTAAGGGGATTGACTTAACTTCCTGGATTAACTGGATTCTGGATGGCTTCATCTCTCTTTTCCAAAAGAAAACATGGGAACGCAAACCTAAAATGAAAGTACACTATGGCAGCAATGCTACCGAACGACGGAAAGATTATGATTATAATGCCCATAAAAAAGCACAATCTGACGAAGTGGACCGTATTCTGGAAAAGCTGAAAAAATCCGGTTACGACAGTCTGACGACAGAAGAAAAGAAAAGCTTGTTTGACGCAAGCAAAAGATAAAAGAATGGAACATATTGGCAAAATTGTCGCATATCTGATACTGGCTATCAACGCATTCTTCGTGGGAACGCTGATATTAAGCGCTTATAGCCCCTATCTCAGCCCCAAAGTCAATCCGTTAGTTTCCTGTCTCGGACTTGCATTTCCAATATTCCTGATTATCAATCTATTTTTCCTGTTTCTTTGGGTATTTGTCAATTACAGATATGCACTACTACCCGTCATCGGTTTTCTGATTTGCTTTCCGCAAATACGGACTTATATTCCTTTCAACTCTACTACCCGGACAATACCGGAAGGAAGTATCAAAGTTCTGTCTTACAATGTAATGAGCTTTAGTAATCTGAAGAAGAAAGATGGGAAGAATCCGATTTTATCTTATCTGAAAAACAGCAATGCAGACATTATCTGCCTGCAAGAATACAACACAGCCGACAATAAGAAGTTCGTAACGGAGCAGGATGTAAAGAAAGCGTTAAAAGCGTATCCCTATCAATCCATTCGCCAACAAAGGAAAGGAGATGTGCAGCTTGCCTGTTTCTCCAAATTCCCGATACTCTCGTCACAACTTATTGAGTATAAAAGTGATTATAACGGTTCTATGAAATATGTGCTGAATGTAAATAATGACACTATTACATTAATCAACAATCACTTGGAATCCAACAAGCTCACCAAAGAAGACAGAGGGATCTATGAAGATATGATAAAAGATCCGAATGCTAAAAAAGTAAAGACCGGACTCCGCCAACTAATTCGAAAACTAGGGGAAGCATCGGCTATCCGTGCCTCTCAAGCAGATTCCGTAGCGAGAATCATTACAGAAAGCCATTATCCTACAATGATTGTATGTGGAGATTTCAACGACGGTTCTATTTCGTATACCCACCGGGTTCTCACTCAAGAACTGGATGACGCTTTCACACAGTCCGGTAAAGGATTGGGAATCTCCTATAACCAGAACAAGTTCTACTTCCGAATCGACAATATCCTGATTAGTCCCGACCTGAAAGCCTATAATTGCACTGTAGACCGTTCTATTAAGGCTTCGGACCACTATCCGATTTGGTGTTATATCAGCAAACGATAAAAACGGAAAATTCTATATTATAAAACACATAATGATGATTAAAAAGACATTAACCCTTTTAGCAGTAAGTTGTATGATGTACTCCTGTGCTACAAAAACAGAAAGTAATCCTTTCTTTGCAGAGTTCCAAACCGAGTATGGCGTTCCTTCCTTTGACAAAATCAAATTGGAACATTATGAGCCTGCCTTCCTGAAAGGTATCGAGGAACAAAATCAAAATATCGAAGCTATCATCGAAAGTCCGGAAATCCCTACATTCGAAAATACCATCGTGGCATTGGATAACAGTGCACCAATCCTGGATCGGGTAAGCGCTATTTTCTTCAATATGACAGATGCTGAAACGACCGACTCATTAACTGCGCTATCCATCAAGCTGGCTCCGGTTCTTTCGGAACATGAAGACAATATATCCTTGAATAAGAAACTTTTCAAGCGTGTAAACGATGTCTACCAACAAAAAGATTCCCTGAATCTGACCACAGAGCAGAAACGCCTGCTGGACAAGACCTACAAACAGTTTGTCCGTTCAGGCGCCAATCTTAGCGCAGAAAAACAGACACGTTTGCGTGAAATAAACAAAGAACTGTCCACACTCGGTATCACATTCAGCAATAATGTACTGAACGAAAATAATGCGTACCAGCTCTTCGTCGAGAAAGAAGAGGACTTAGCAGGATTGCCCGAATGGTTCCGTCAAAGTGCAGCTGAAGAAGCAAAAGCCGCCGGGCAACCGGGCAAATGGTTATTTACCCTGCATAACGCCAGCCGTCTGCCATTCCTGCAATATGCTGAGAATCGCCCGCTTCGGGAACAAATATACAAAGCGTATATCAATCGGGGAAATAATAACAATGAGAACGACAACAAAGAGAACATCCGCAAAATCGTTTCTCTCCGTCTGGAAAAAGCTAAATTGTTAGGTTTCGACTGTTACGCAAATTTCGTGTTGGATGAGACGATGGCTAAAAACGCGACGAACGTAATGGATCTTTTGAACAATCTTTGGAGCTATGCACTGCCTAAAGCCAAAGAAGAGGCCGCCGAGCTTCAAAAGCTGATGGACAAGGAAGGTAAAGGCGAAAAGTTGGAGGCATGGGACTGGTGGTACTATACCGAAAAGCTACGAAAAGAGAAATACAATCTGTCCGAAGAGGAGACAAAGCCCTATTTTAAATTGGAAAATGTACGTGAAGGTGCTTTTGCCGTAGCCAACAAGCTATATGGTATCACTTTCAACAAGCTGACAGGAATTCCGACCTATCATCCGGATGTTGAGGTGTTTGAAGTGAAAGACGCTGACGGCTCTCAACTCGGTATTTTCTATGTGGACTATTTTCCACGTGCCGGAAAAAGCGGAGGTGCCTGGATGAGTAATTACCGTGAGCAGCAAGGAGCAACCCGTCCGTTAGTGTGCAACGTTTGCAGTTTCACCAAACCGGTAGGCGACACTCCATCACTATTGACAATGGATGAAGTAGAAACCTTGTTCCACGAATTTGGACATGCCCTACACGGCTTACTGACAAAATGTGAATACAAGGGAACATCCGGCACAAACGTTGTACGTGACTTTGTAGAACTCCCTTCTCAAATCAACGAACATTGGGCTACCGAACCAGAGGTACTGAAAATGTATGCCAAACATTATCAGACCGGAGAAGTAATCCCCGATGAAATCATCGAAAAGATACTGCAACAGAAGACTTTCAATCAAGGATTCATGACTACCGAATTGCTGGCAGCCGCTATCCTCGACATGAACCTGCACACAGTGACAGATGTAAACAATATGGATATACTTTCATTCGAGAAAGAAGCGATGGACAAACTCGATCTGATCCCTGAGATAGCACCACGTTACCGCGTTACCTACTTCAATCATATCATCGGTGGATACGCTGCCGGATATTACAGTTATCTGTGGGCCAACGTATTGGACAACGATGCTTTTGAAGCTTTCAAAGAACACGGAGTTTTTGATAAAACCACCGCAGACCTGTTCCGCCACAATGTTTTGGAAAAAGGAGACAGTGAAGATCCGATGGTGCTTTATAAGAATTTCCGAGGAGCAGAGCCTAGTCTGGAACCATTGCTGAAAAACAGGGGAATGAAATAATTCTGCAAAAAAGCCCTTAAACATCAAATATTTGAGGGCTTGTTACATATAAATGTGAAAAAAAAACTATATTTGCAGCCTTGTATGCGGCAAAAAGAACTTGTATACGACAGAATTTAACTGAATATTAAATTAAAAAAGTAATCATCATAAATTAAAAGTAAAATGCAAAACAAAGGATTTGTAAAGGTTTTTGCGGTATTACTCACGCTGGTATGCGTGTTCTACCTCTCCTTCTCCTTCGTAACACGCCACTATACCAACAAGGCGAAAGAAATTGCGAACGGCGACCCGAAAGTAGAACAAGACTACCTCGACTCTCTCTCCAACGAGAAAGTCTGGCTGGGTAACTGGACGCTGAAACAATGTCGTGAGATGGAGATTAGTTTAGGTTTGGACCTGAAGGGTGGTATGAACGTTATCCTTGAAGTTTCTGTACCCGATGTTATCAAAGCACTGGCCGACAACAAGCCGGACGAAGCTTTCAACAAAGCATTGGCAGAAGCTGCAAAGCAGGCAATCAACAGTCAGGATGATATCATTACACTGTTCATCAGAGAATACCATAAGGCTGCTCCGGAGGCGAAACTTTCCGAACTCTTCGCAACACAACAGTTGAAAGACAAGGTTAACCAGAAATCAACAGACGCTGAAGTTGAAAAAGTATTGAGAGCAGAAGTAAAAGCTGCCGTTGAGAACTCATACAATGTACTCCGTACCCGTATTGACCGCTTCGGTGTTGTTCAGCCGAATATCCAAAGTCTGGAAGACAAAATGGGACGTATCATGGTGGAGCTACCGGGTATCAAAGAACCAGAACGTGTGAGAAAACTTCTCCAAGGTTCTGCTAACCTGGAATTCTGGGAAACTTATACAGCCAAGGAAGTTCTTCCTTCCATGCAGTCTGCTGACGCCAAATTGCGTGCTATCTTAGCTGAAGAAACAACAGCTGATGGAGATACAATAGAAGCTGCAGTTCTCACTGAAGCTACTCCGGTGGAGAAAAAAGCTGTAAGTGCCGCCGATAGCCTTGCCGCTGTACTGAAAGGTGACACAACAGCCTCTGAAAAGCCTTCTGTAAACATGGAAGAGCTCAAGAAACAATATCCTCTGTTGTCTATGCTTCAATTGAATTCAAGCGGACAAGGTCCTGTTATTGGTTATGCAAACTATAAAGATACTGCTGATATCAACAAGTATCTGGCTATGCCGGAAATCAAGGCAGAACTTCCAAAAGACCTTCGCCTGAAATGGGGCGTTTCTCCTTCTGAGTTCGACAAGAAAGGACAAACATTCGAATTATACGCGATCAAGTCTACCGAACGTAACGGTAAAGCTCCGTTGGAAGGCGATGTAGTAACAGACGCTAAAGACGAATTTGACCAATACAGCAAACCGGCTGTAAGTATGACAATGAACTCTGACGGTGCACGCCGTTGGGCTCAGTTGACAAAACAGAATATCGGTCGTTCTATTGCTATTGTTCTTGATAATTATGTATATTCTGCGCCGAATGTAAATTCAGAAATCACAGGCGGACGTTCACAGATTACAGGACATTTTACTCCTGAACAAGCAAAAGACTTAGCAAACGTATTGAAATCAGGTAAGATGCCGGCTCCGGCTCACATCGTACAGGAAGATA